>Ga0116156_10000469_pt1 | contig 42695 bp, 29 predicted proteins | sample AD_UKC045_MetaG_FD_89891 | JGI IMG/M metagenome (GOLD analysis project Ga0116156, IMG submission 89891) | Active sludge microbial communities of municipal wastewater-treating anaerobic digesters from USA - AD_UKC045_MetaG | ecosystem: Engineered > Bioreactor > Anaerobic > Digestate | place: USA...
CCGAACCATCAACCACCATCGTCATCGCCGAAGAAGACATGGAAGATGATTTCCTGGAACCCGAACAAGGCTCGGAACCGGCCGGCCCCAAGGCTATCACCGGCGTGCTGATCACGGGCCGGCAGGACGGCCTGTTCGCGGCTTTTGATGAGCCGCCGGCTCCGCCTCCTCTCCCTCCGGTCGAGACCTCGCCCAGCTCCGGCAAGTCCATGGACGACCTGGAACGGGAAGCTATCACCGAAGGGCTGTCCAAACTGGGCTTCAAGATCGAGGTGGGAGCCAAGTTCACCAACCAGGATTGGAAAGATCTGCGCCAGCTCCTCTTGGAGCGCCGATGGATCACCGACCTGCCGCGTCTGGTGCAGGCCATCCACCTGATCCTGTCGATCTCGTCGCACGTCACAAAGGGCCGCACTTCTTTCTCTCAGCAAGAACGGCGCAACCCCATGTTCCTGGCTTCCAAACTCATGGAAAGGCTGCGCGACATGGATCTCGACAGCATTGTCGAGGAACTGACTCCGCACCTGCCATCCTTGCCTGAACGGCTGCCGCCCAAGCCGCCGCCCCTGCCGAAAAAGCCCTGAACCACTACGGTCCAGGGCAATTTTTATCTAACTGAAAAAATCCGATCCCTACCAGCTCCCTCCGCCTCCACCGCCGCCTCCACCGCCGGAACCTCCTCCAGAAAAACCTGATCCTCCGCTGCCCGAGGAACTGGGCGGGTTATAAGCGGTGGATGCGGTCTGGGTATGCATGGTTGACATGGCACTGGCCAAACCTACGGCCGTCAAACTACTGACATCGCCTTCAGCCCATTCCGGCGGACGCATTTGCAAATCCTTAAATTGTTCAGCCCATTCTTTTTCCACACCCAGAGCAATAGCCGCCGGTAAAAATTCCATAAATTGTTCGGGTGTGCGTGCCGGAGCATTATGAAACTTCAATCTCTCCTCTTCGGTCACGCTTAAAAACCATTTGAAACCCTTAACCTTGGCCACCAGCTTGGTTCCTTCCAAGGTTCTTTTGGGCATAAACCAGCCAAAAACCGCAATGATAACGCCCGTGGCAAAAGCAGCCAAAGTGCCGATGGGAGCCATACCGGCCGCCACTCTAACGATGACAAAGCCTAAAATCGCGGCCGCCACATACAATGACCGGACAACATAAGGATTGGCCGCGAATATATGCTCCTGTTCCAAAACCTTGGAAGCTTTTCTGGTGGCCGACTGCACATCTTTATAAAAATCATTGGCCTTTAAATCATCAATGGTCGATTTTTGCCTTTTACCATGATTAAACAACCCGTCCCAAAGGATCTGTTCCCAAGGCAAAGCTTTTTCGGCTGGTTTATTTTTTTGAATAAAAGTATATTCATTCTTATCCGAAAACAAACCTTTCTTGACCTTGTATTCAATATGCAAATAACCCTGGCGAGCCATCTCTATAATAGTGGCCGTGATGCCGCGCGAGGGAATAACTCCGTTGCCCAAAGCTCCGGACAAAACCAAAGGGGAAAAACCCCGGGGCGCGTCATATTCGGGAATCACAATTTCCGGTTCCGGATCCTTGCCTTTGGTAAACCATAAATAGAGCATGGCCAGCAAGGCCAGCAAAGGAGCCAGCAAAATGATATTGTCCCATAAAATTCTAAACAGCATCTGACCTGTAGTTTCCTTGGCGATCAGACCGGGAGGAAAACCAAAAACCACGGTTAAACCCTCTTGCTTGTTCAAAACCCTGTCCGAAGTGACATTCAGACCTCCGTTTAAAGGCGAAAGCCGGCATTCCGCTGCCGTGGAACCAAAGGGGCCCGTAAAACAAGCAAACATCAGATTCTGATCCTGATCTCCCAAAGGCGATTTTAATTGAAAAGAAGCGTTTTCAATTTTTACCGGCCATTCATTACCCGTGACGTTCCAATATAATTCCGAGTGGCCGTCTTTAAAGAAATTAACCGCCTGACGAGTTTTATATTTAATGGAATACACGTGCTTACCCGTGATGGTTGTTTCAGCCCGGCCTATTTTCAGCATCAGGTTATTCCCCTGCCTGGATTTTTCGTATTTTTCAGCCTGTCCATCGCGAGCAACCGATAAAATCTCATAATGTAAACTGTAATTATAACCATCTCTGATATAGGATTCGGGAATATAACGATAAATACCGTGCTTTTCCGCTTGACCAAAGTCGTACTCGATATTTTCCGTAATAACCAACCGCCTGTCTGCGGTCAATTCGGCTGTGACTTCAAAATTACGTATAACTTCCTGATTCAAGCTGATGGTGGTTTGACCTTCGAGTACCTGCGCTCCGGCCATGGCCGGCAAGCCCAATAAAACCAAAATTAATCCTAAAATTTTATTCATATTGCCAAAACTGTATCAAGACCGCCCGCGGACGTCCATTGCATGTAGCACACAACATGTTACATGTAACATGTAACATGTAACATCAAACGTCGCACGTCCTGCGTCAAAAAAACATTATGTCATTGCGAGCGGAGCATGGGCGGTGCGCGGTAATCTCGCTAATAAGCCCGTCGTCTAAGCAGATTAGCATGGGACTCGGTCACCAGCGCCAGTTCCTCCATTGGCACTCAGAATAACAAAGCGACCTCGTAGTAACGAGGTTGAGTGATGAAATCCTGAACTAAATTCAGGATGACGTTGGGATGGCGATTAATAGATTGCCACGGTACGGAGTTCGCGAACACCGTGCCGAGTCATTCGTCGAACTTATTCCTCGCAATGACAATGTTGGTTTTGACGTGGGGATGTCGACATTCCGCGGGACATTGTTACATGCTACATGCTACATGCTACATGCTACATGCTACATGCTATATGTTACATGTTACATGTTACATGCTACATGCTACATGTTTCGTGACGTAGGACGCGGGACGTGCGACGAGCGATGTCATGTAAACGAGGGACGCTGGATACGGGACGTGTTATAATATATAAGATGCTTAAAATAATTGGAGGTTTTGATGTCTGCGCCATCGGCGCGGGCACGCGCGACGTCTTTATCAAAAGTACGCATTTTGAAAGAACCCCGGATGCTGACGCACCGGACGGTTTTAACGCTTGTTTTCCGATGGGCGCAAAAATAGCTTTAGATGAAGTAATTTTTGAAACCGGCGGCGGAGCCACCAACGCGGCCGTAACTTTACGGCGTTTTGGTTTAAAAACAACCTGCGTCTGCAGTTTGGGCCAAGATCAAAACGCGCAGGACGTGATCCGGGTTTTAAAAGATAACCGTGTTGATACACGGGGCATTCAAATAAAATCCGATTTCAAAACAGCTTATTCCATTATTTTATTGGCGGGTTCAGGCCAGCGCAGTATTTTGGTCTATCGAGGGGCGGCCAATAAATTAAACCTTCAGCAGTTGCCGTGGTCAAAAATCCGCAGCCGCTGGACGTATCTGACCTCTCTGGGCGGAGATCTCAAAAAAAATAAAGATATCATCAATCATACCCGGCGGCTGAATAGCAAACTAGCCTGGAACCCGGGCAACAATGAACTGCGCCTGGGTTTAGCCAAGCTTAAACCGCTGATACAACAAACGCACATCTTGATTTTGAATCGCGAAGAAAGCGCCATGCTGGCCGCCACCGGCCCTTCAAATTTGAATAAAATAGTCAAAACTTTGGGGCAATTACCGATTGCGGCCTTGGTGATCACGGATGGCAAGAAAGGCGCTTATGTTTATGATGTTCAGAACAGAGAATTCCTGTTCAGTCCGGCCCTGCCCGGAAAACGGATTAATACCACGGGCGCGGGCGATGCTTTTGGCAGTGGTTTCACGGCCGGCTACATAAAAACTCAAGACTGTTCCGTGGGTTTGCGCACCGGCATGCTTAACAGCTTGGGTGTGATTACTCACATGGGCGCCAAGGCGGGCATTCTTAAGCAATACCCGTCAGACAGCCAAATGAAAAAAGTCAAAATCAAGTATTTGAAAATAAGCGGCAAGTAAACGTATGCGCATCTGGCAAAAACTAAGGCAGGTCTTTGCTGAAAATCAAATCATGATCGTTCTGATCGGTATCGTGGCCGGTTTGTTATTGCCCGATATCTTCAGACCCCTCTCCCCGTACGGCACCTACATGCTCATGCTGATTTTTTTCGCGTCGAGCTTGCGCCTTAACCTGCTGGAACTTTTGGGGTATGCCAAAGACTGGAAAATGCTGCTCCTATCCGGAGGTTTCATGTTGGTTTTTTTACCCTTGGCCATGTGGCTGCCGCCGCAAATCTTTGCGCCCGACTGGGCTTTGGCTTTTTTAATCATGGGAGCCATGCCCACGGGCATGACCATCGCACTGATCGCGGATTTATTTGGAGGTAAAACATCATTGGCCTTGGTGGTTACGGCCGTCACCTCCCTGCTCGCGCCTCTGACCATTCCGGTTATTTTTTGGCTGGCCATCGGCCGAGTGGTACCCGTACCCATCCTGACATTGTTCGCCAATCTTTTTATCACGATCGTCATACCATTTATCCTGGCCGCTTTGTTACAACGACGCGCCCCCAAAACCGTGGCCAAATACGACGCCTGGTGGCGCAATCTTTCTGTTTGGACATTCGGATTGCTGATAGCCGCCATTGTGGGCGATACCACGGGCCAGGAAACCATTGTGCTGACGGTCCGCGACGTAGGCTTGGTGATTGTCATGCTCATCTACATCGGGGGCCTGACCGCCTTGGCGTATATGATGGCTTGGTGGCGCACCAATGCGGAAAAAGCCACTTTAGCCTTGTGCATGGTCTACTTGAATAATACACTGGCCCTGTACATTGCCAATCGATATTTTTTCAACGGCCGGCTTATGACCCAATTGGTGATTTTGCTATTGGTGATCAACGTCCTATTACCGCCCTTCAGATGGATCGCGGCCTATGCCTCACACCAAGATGAAAAAATGGGCATCAAGCCAACCAAAACCAAAAAAATCCGCATCTTCTAGCTCACACAAAACTTTTCCTGCATTAAATAATTCATAATTTATAATTGATATGTTAGAGGTTTTCATTACCAGAAAAATACACGACTCGGGCGTGCAAATGCTTAAAAAAGCCGGTTTTAAAATTACGGTCTATCCCAAGGATCAAATCATTGACCGTAAATCTTTATTGCAGGGCTCAAAAAATAAAGACGCGGTCCTATCTTTGCTGACCGATAAAATAGATGATGAGTTTTTTACGTCCGCGGGTTCCAAATTAAAAATCGTGGCCAACTATGCCGTGGGTTTTGATAACGTAGACTTGCAGTCAGCGCAAAAACACAAGGTTGTAGTCACCAACACGCCCAGCGATAAGGTTAACGAGTCGGTGGCCGAGCATACTTTTGCCTTGATGCTGGCTCTGGCGCGCCGGATTACCGAAGCCGACCACTTTGCCAAACGCGGACAATACAAAGGCTGGTCGCCCACGCTGTTAAACGGTACGGACGTATACGGTAAAACTTTAGGCCTGATCGGCGCCGGACGCATCGGCTCCATGGTGGCCAGAAGAGCGGTTAAAGGCTTTGGCATGAAGCTGATCTATTCCGGACCAAGTCATAATCCGGAACTGGAAAAAGAATTGGGCGCCAAAAAAGTCAGCCAAACCGCTTTATTGCAAAAATCCGATTTTGTATCATTGCACGTTCCCCTTCTGCCCTCCACCCGCCATTTGATTTCAGACAAAGAATTCAAACTCATGAAAAAAACCTCTTTCCTGATCAACACGGCGCGCGGGCCGGTAGTGGATGAAAAAGCTTTGCTCAAAGCTCTCAAAGCCAAACAGATTGCCGGCGCGGGTATTGATGTGTTTGAATGCGAACCATCGATCGATTGTGATTTAAGTGATAATTTGGCTTTAAAACAATTCGACAATGTTATTTTAACACCTCATATTGCCAGTGCCACGGAAGAAGCTCGGCGCGCCATGTCTGAAGTGGCGGCCAAAAATATTATCGCCGTGCTCAAAGGCAAAAAACCCTTGACTCCGGCCAAAGTCAACTGATTAAACATTTTCCGGCTAAAAATCCTCTGTTCAGAGGATTTTTTAGTATAAAAAAAGAACGGCTTGCAAGGCCGTAGAGCTATGGTTTGTCGGGCTTGTCCGACAAAAGATGGTGCAAACCCGACTGTTTACCGGCTTGCGGTTTCAACGCTTCCGGGTAAGGTTTGGGCGCGGGAATGGTAGGCACCGGAGCAACCGGCCCAGCTTCGATCTTCCCGGTTTCAACCTCGGACGCGTGGTATTCATCCATGGCGGTAAAGATACCCGAAGGAAACTCGCGCGTGATACGCACATCGTCGTCTCCGGGGAACTCTTCCTGAAGCATGGTTCCAAAGTCACGCAATGAAACCACTTCCGGGATCATGCCTTCCACCACCAGCCTTATCTCTTCCAGCCGCCGCAGAAACTGACTGCCGATCAGAGGTCCGGAATAGATGCCGCGCAAACGCTTTTCACATTCCTCCATGGCACGCTGTCTGAAAGCATCGGCTTCTTGAGACAAAGCCCGGGAAACGCCCAAAGGAGGTCGGATGGAACCGTGGAGCATTAGCCGGACAATCTCGCGTTCCTGCGGAGTAAAAGGCATTTGCAGACGGCCGGCCCGGTTTGAAGCCAGGAATTGATCGGCCGCGGCAGACCAATCCCCGATAAAAGAAAAAAGGTCAGGACTATCTGCCATGTTCTTACCTCCTGACTGCCATATTCAATAAAAATAATGATTTTGTCAATAATTAAACCCTCTAAAACGAACAAGACCCGCGGGGTGTTGAGATACAACCCTGCGGGCCAAATGAGTGGCCGGCGACGAGGATGTCGCTAGCCATAGATGAGGAACGGGACGAGGGTGAACGCCGCGCCGAGCGGGATGAAGAACCAGACGGCCAGCACGCCGGCCCTGGTCTCCCGCAGGTGCTCGAACGGCACGCAGGGGCTACCGCTCGTTCGCCCGGCCAGCAAACTGTAGGTTGCGTTACGACCCCAATAGATGGCCAGGGACAGCAGCCCACAGTTGACGACCAGCAGAGCCAGCCCGACCGCCAGCGCCACGTCGCCCGTCTGGAAACGTGCCAAGCCGACCGCCAAGCCCATCAGCCCGCCGCTGACCACCATCAAAATCTTACCCATTTGTCTTCCCTCCTCTGGGAAGTCACGTAACCACCTTGGTCACTATGACTGTATAAAATAGCATAAAATAGCCAATTTGTCAAGATATTTGGCTTAAATAAGCTAAAAACTCACCCCAACCCCTCTCTTAAGCTCAAGAGAGGGGCTTATGCAGGCCAATAAACGCTTCGTCTTCCTCGCGTCTTGTCCCTCAAAGCTTCAGCGGAGTGGGAAGGCGGGGATCCATTTTATTAACTCATGTGTCACTGCGGGCTTAATGAACAAAACAACGGTCATGTCATTGCGAGGATGAACGATAGTGAAGACGCGGCAATCTCGCTGATAAGCCAGTCATTTAAGCAGATTGCCGCGTTGTGCATTCGCTCCACTCGCAATGACATAATGGTTTTGACGTGGGACATGGGACGAGTGACGTAGGACGCGGGACGAGCGACGTTAAGGACGTTAAGTACGTAATTTGTAATTCGTAATTTGTAATTGTATATTATGTCCCATGCCAGAACTCCCGGAAGTCGAAACCATTTGCCGCCAGCTGAACGACAAGCTCAAAGGTCACGTCATTGAATGTGTCACGATTTTGCAGTCCGGACGCGAAAAGCCAGCCGGTCAAAAACTGATTGATATTTTGCGCCGTAAAAAAATCGAGTCAGTCAAACGCAGAGCAAAATTGATTGTTTGGCATTTCAGTGACGGCACGGCCTTGGTCACGCATTTAAAAATGACAGGCAGTCAAATCTTGGTTGATAAAAAATACATCCCCAAAAAACACGACCGGATGGTCTTTGAGATCGGACCTCATTGTCTAGTCTGGGCTGACATTAGAAAATTCGGGCACATCAATTACTTGGATAGTAAGGAATTTGCAGATTTGTTGGTCAAATACGGTCCCGAACCTTTAACTCTTAAACCGGAAGAAATAGCCAAACTATTCATAAAACCTAAAACGCGCAACATCAAATCAGCCCTCTTGAATCAACAAGTGATTGCGGGTATCGGCAATATTTACGCGGATGAATCCTTGTTCCGAGCCGGCATCAAGCCAACCCGCAGACTTGGATCGTTAAGTGCTCAAGACAGAATGAATCTGGCCAAGGCTATTCAAGAAGTACTAAAAGAAGCCATCAAATACAAAGGCACCAGTGCCCAGAACTATTATGATGCCAACGGCCAAAAAGGCAGTTTTGTTCAACGCTTAAATGTTTATGGACGCAAAAACCAACCCTGCAAAAAATGCGGTGCTCCCATTACCCGTATCGTAGTCGCCCAACGAGGGACTCATTACTGCCCAAAGTGTCAAAAATAACCACAATACGTCATCCTGAATTCAGTTCAGGATCTCTAAACCAATTAACTTAATCAAATATGATTCGGAAGGCGAGATCCCGGATCATAGTCCGGGATGACGGATAAGAGATTTAACACAGGAAGAGATAATAAAAAATTTATTTTTAGTCTTTTATTTTTTTAACAATTCCGTGGTCAGCATCAACCTCCACTCTATTCCCGTCTTTTAGGGATCTAGAAGCATTTTTTGTGCCGATGACACAAGGGATGTTTAATTCTCTGGAAACAATGGCCGCGTGACAGGTTATACCGCCCTCGTCCGTAATTATCGCAGCCGCTTTTTTCATGATAGGTAGAAATTCAGGGCGAGTCATGGACGTCACCAAGATATCACCTGATTCAAACTTATCAAAATCCTTCAGACTTAGCACTACTTTAACTATACCCGACGCCAAACCATGGCAGGCCGAGTTGCCTTTTAAAACATCATTATCGTCTGCGGCAACATGGGTAGCTTTGTCCATCTTATCCCAAGCTTGATCCGGGTCATCAAACTCAAACACCGGCCCCTGCGCATCAAAATAAACCACGCATTTCATTCTTTTTTTCAGTTCTTGTTCAAAATCATCCGCCATAAACTTACCGTCCGACCAATCAGAATAAATTGTATAAGGCGCTAATTCCAAAGCTATGGCACGGCGGCGGCACAACTCTTTAGAAGTGCCGGCTATCAATGTTAAAATCATTTGCAAAGATGTTTTTCTGACATCCCTGACTTCCATGGCGAACTGCGTAAATGCGAATAGATTCTTCAATTTACCATCAAGCCGCGAGGCATATTCCAGGACGATTTTTTTATTCTCAGCAACTTCCGCCTCTACTTTGGCTATATAATTTTTAAGACCGTCCACTCCGCCTAAATCATCAACCCTGGACTGCGTTAAGGACTCAATCTCCTCATCAGACAAGGAAAAGTAGTAATCAGTATATGTCCAAGCTATGCGCGAGATGTCACGATCAGCCACATAGTCCAAAATACACCTGTCCTGCCTTAACAAAAAAGATTCAAAAGCGGGCTTGGCAGCCATGAATAAAAATTCTTCAAATTCACCCTCATCACCACCGGCCTCGGTATACAAATCCTTAACCAAATCCTCATAAACCGCCTCGGAAAAAATCGTGGAACTCAACAGAGAGAAAAACTTCTGATAATAAATGTCGATATCTGATACCAATCTATTTTGTTCAACGTTATTTAAATCGAGTCTACCATTTTTGTTATAAAGATCCTCGATTTCTCGTTCGACTGTTCTATAATCTTTAACCTCCTGCAATGATTCGATGTCTCCATTTTGAAGCTTATTGTAAGTCTCTTTGGCAGTCCTGACATATGAGGCCATGTTAAAAAATAAGGTGCCGTGATGAGGCTTACAGATGAATAGAAACGCTCCAAAATTAAAATCATAGTACCTGGTAAAATAAGGCGCGTAACACTCCGGCAACAAACTGAAATACAAAGCCAAAGAAAAGTTACCCTCTTGCTTGGTTATATCTTCGGGCTTGATGCCCTGTAAATACCTGTCGACATTGCTCATATTTTTCTGACTATACCATGATTGGCATTAACCTCAACCATGTCGCCGTCTTTAAAAATTTGAGTCGCGATTTTGGTACCAATGACACAAGGTTTGCCCAGCTCGCGAGACACGATGGCCGCGTGGCAGGTGATCCCGCCGTCATCAGTCACAATAGCTGAAGCCAATTTCATATAAGGCACATGTTCCGGCCTGGTCATGGGAATGACCAACACATCACCTTTTTCAACCTTTTTAGCATCTTCGTTGGACACCACGACCTTAACTCTGCCATAAGACTTGCCTAAGCTGGCCGCAAAACCACGTGCTTCGGTTAAACCTTCATCCAATAATTGGACACTCTGCTCCCGAAAAGCTTTAGCCTGCTCGCCGCAAATAGATTCAACGATTTTACCGCTTTGATATAAACGCAAAAAAGGCTGCGTGCGACGCTGTTGTAAAAGATTCAGGTCAACATGGCCATCCACGGCTTCGATCAGCTCTTCATGACTCGTAAAGACCAAATCCCGGTAAGGCAAGTTTGTTCGGCGGGCGATTTCCGTGACATATTTGGTCATAAGACCGATGTAAGTCAGGGTCACGGCCTTGCGGTCGTCCTGCCATTTGGTAAAAATTTCCGTCAGCCTGACCAAAAGCATTATCTCTGATGAAAATTCATACTTTTCCAACAATGCCTGTTTAGCTTTTTTGTTTTCCATTGGCACATCCTTACAAACAAGCCTGTTGCCATCAATCAACTCTTTAATTTTTTGCCGAATAACCTCCAACGAGTATTCACTCAAGCCGCTGTAATTGGAATTAATGAACCAATACTTTTTTTGATGATCTTTGAGCGCCTCTGATAGATCCTCACCTTGCAACTGACGATTAGCCAAGGCCATTAAAGCGTTTTCTTCCTCGTTTAAGAACGAATCATTAACCGGGGCCGACATGATACTGAACAAAACATTGGCGTTTTCCTTAGTTTGATGCTCTTTTTGGTAAGCTGATAACAATGCCTGCAGTTTTTTATCCGCGTAAAACATATACGCATCAAAAAACGGGGGAAAGCCCATCTCACTCAAAAATCTATCCATTAAATCCTGCAAACCGGTTTTGATTTCCTGATTGCTCAAAGCTGAAAAATCCTTATCCCTGTCCAGTTCACATTTTTTCATGACTCTTTCATAACGGTCTTTCCACTCCGAATAGTTTTGAGCGAATAGTCCAGAATCCTCCTGTTCCGACTCAATCAAAGACAAGGCAATACGCTCGATATCGCTTTTTTGCGTCATCCAATCAGCCTGACCGCTTTCCATGTAACAACAGGTGAATTCATAACAAGGGAATCTGTTTTCATATGATATGGAAAAGGCTCTGGCCGGCATTTCAATGTAAATTGGATTGGCGTCAAGATGCTCAAGGTTAAATTGACGCCCTTTAATATCTTTTATGTTCATAATTTAATTACGGTTCCATGATTAGCATTAACCTCCACCCTATCTCCGTCTTTAATAGCTTTGGTAGCCACTTGAGTTCCGATGATACACGGAATACCTAATTCGCGAGACACGATGGCCGCGTGGCAGGTTATACCACCTTCGTCGGTAATGATAGCAGAGGCCAGCTTCATGATAGGTAAATATTCTGGGCGTGTCATGGACGCGACCAAGACATCGTCCTTTTGCATCTTATTGAAATCATCCTGACTCAAGATGACACTCGCCGTACCTATGGCCTTGCCTGGACTGGCGATATTGCCTCTAATTTCGGTCTTCTGCAGCCCTGCCTCAATCTTACGATAAACCTCCATAACCTGTTCACCAGTTACAAATTCCAAACTATCATTTTCAGAGTATGACAAACAGCCAAACCGAGCTCGCTTTTCCAGCTCTTGAGTCAATCCCTTATTATCCAATAGTTTAGGCAACTCTTCCGCGTGAGCCCATAAAACCGTTTTTAAATCAAAACCTCTTTCTTTGGCTACATACTGAGCCGCTACAGTTAAATAATAGCTACTGATATTGTTGTATTTCTTCCTATCATCTCTAAGATTGGTGAAAAGATTCAATAATTCCAACTTAGACTTAACATCTTGACCAAGATTTAATGACTCAATAAGAGCAACCTTATTTTGAACCAATTCAGAGGTTTTGGCGATTGATTGCCTGGCTTCGTCTGCTAAAAATTGATTGGCCAGCCAAGTATCCAACACACCACGAAAATAGGACTTATCGAGATAAACCACTTTTTCGTAATCATTCTTGATCCAATAATAGTTTTCAACGTGCTGCTGTAATTTTTCTTCGACCTCCGTGTTTTGAGATCCTTTAGCTTTGGCTAAATCATAAATTTGCAGCATATCAGCCTGCTCTTTTTGTAAATTTGATGGATCCTTAGGGCTCAAAAGTAAGTTTATATCTTTCTTACTCAGAGAATTGACCTTATCACCAAAAATATGCGCTATCACCATCTCTTCAACGGGATCCAACAAGTCAACAAACAATGAATTCTCCCAAAACTGATAATTCTGTTCTAAAAATTCAGCATAAATCTTTTTAAAGGTTGCATTATCCCCGTTGATCCCGACCAACTTGGCGCCCACAGTCTCCATTGTCCTGCCAGCCTTATAGAACTTATCTGACAGCTGATAAAAATACTGCAAATCCTTATCCATGGTATTAACTATTTTTTCAGCCTGTAACAAGTTTAAGTCATAATCAAAATAATGCCCCATGATGGTTCTTGAATCCTCATTAACCACTATCAAAATATCGTTGGGAAAAACAAAACCGGAAGCTTTTTCCATACGGCTTTTTATACAAAGCCATGGCATGCTAATAGTTAACATGTTGGTAGCACATGATTGCTTATACCAATTTATATTTTCGTACTTAAACATATTTATAAAGATATTTTATTCAGATTTTCCTCCGCTTTTTTTCTAACCTCCGGAAAAATAAAATTATCCAACAATCGGCTTAATTCTTTTAAGATTTCATCCATGTCATACATGCCCGAATCAACCATGCTTCGCAAACGTTTTTCCGTGTACCTGTCCAAGGCATCCAAATCGTGAAAAACTTTTTTGTTCTGCGTTTCATACCACGATTTCCAGTCTTCAATCTTTAATTGATCGGTATCGTGCATAGCGATTATCTCCACGATTTCTTTAGCTTTTTCCGAATCATAACCAATTTTATGCAATAAATCATGGGCTATTTTGGCACCGGCCAGCATATGTACCAGCTTGCCGTTAACCAACTTGTTTTGACCTGTAATGTATTTGAAATGCTCAGGCAGAATCGCGGAATGACCAATATCATGCAGCATGGCCACCGGAATTAAGACGTCAGCGTCAAATTCAAGACGTCCCCGGTAATCGAGCACCAGCTTAACGGTTTCGGCCGCATGCTCATCATCTCCGGGGCGGCCCAGTTTTAATAATGGCAGACATTCCGCCCATAATGTTTGATATTTTTCCGGTAGATTTTCTATGGTCATACTCATTTAATTACGAATTAAAATTACGAATTTCACGCTTTGTCATTTCGAGTGTTAATCGAGAAATCCCTTTTCTGTGCGTTTAATGACTTGAGGGATCTCTCCACCTTGGTCGAGATGACAGAAGGTGAATGATCAAGCTGACAAAAAAAATTCATAATTTTATAATTCTGCTGTGATTAGCGTCTACTTCCACCATGTCCCCGTCTTTTAAGATTTTGGTGGCCACCTGTGTACCGATGATGCAGGGCACGCCCAGCTCGCGCGATACAATGGCCGCGTGGCAAGTCAACCCTCCCTCATCCGTGATAACGGCCGCGGCTTTCTTCATAATAGGGACGTATTCGGGCCGGGTCATGGACGCCACCAAAACATCGCCCGGCATAAATTTATCAAAGTCGGCCTGGTTCAAAATCACTCGAACCGGCCCAATGGCTTTACCCAAGCTGGCGGACGAACCCCTGATTTCGGACGAAGCGACCCGCTGTTCGAGAGCTTCGTAATATTCCCTGATGGACGGGCCGGAAATGATCTCCTGATGGTCATTTTCATTGACATGGAACAAAACTCCGATATCTTGTCTGATTTGGATTGCTGATTTGACCTTCTCATCACCGCACAACAACGGCAGAAGTTCCATAGGCAAGGCGTATTGCATCCAGCTCATATCCAAGCCCATAGCCGTGGCCACCTTCTCCCCCGCGCCGTACATGTAATAATTGGTGATTTGCGCCAAACGCTTACGCTCATCGCGGAAAGAGGCCATCCAGTTGAAGAAATCCAATTTCCCTTTGATCGCATCCCCCAAACCCAGTTTAGATAATAGCGCTGCTTTTTCCTTCTGGGCTTCATCGAAGCGCGCCAGGCCGGTCTCGATATCTTTAATCATGCCGGGGTCAGCAAGCATCGTCTCCAGCTGTACCATGTAATGTTCCACGCCTAAATACTCTACCCTTTCAAAATCGTTCTTGAGCCAATGATACTTAACTGCATGCTCATGAACCAAGCGATCCACCGCCTTTAGCCCATCCTTGGCCGCCACTTTGTATATGGCCAGCAGATCCTTTTGTTGTCTTTGGACATACGAGAGTTCATCGGGCATGGTCAAAACAGTCAGATCCCGTGGTTTGAGACTGTCGGCCCGGTCTCCAAAAATAAAGCTGAATATTTTCTTTTCAAAAGGATCAAGTATATCCAAAAACAAAGACGATCCCCATCCTTTAACCGCGGTTCGAATGAAAAGTTCATAGTCAGCCTTGAATTCAGGGGACCCTACCCGCTCTTCGAGCATCCTCCGCCCCACAGCTTCTGCCGTAAACGCAGTTTCTGATAATTGAGAGTACAAACCACGGAACCAATTCTTATCTCCATCTACCTTGTGCAGTATCGAATCCGCCTCCTTCTCCACCAACGCATAATCAAGGTAGTTATAGAAGGAAAAAGCATCGCCTGTCTTGATTATCAGGCCGACCAAGGGCATCCTAAACCCCGAGTACTCATGCATGCGCGGCACGCCCATGTGCACCAAGCCACCGATGAGGGGTATTCCCGCACCGGACTGCCTATACCATTTGCTGTGTTTGATTTGTTCCTTGGTTAACATATCTAATCAATTACGAATTACGAATTAAAAATTACGATCTTTGTCATTTCGAGTGCTAATCGAGAAGTTCCTTTCGGGGCTATCGGGCTTAAGGGATCTCTCCACCTTGGTCGAGATGACAATACCCCCCTTCTGTCATTTCGAGCGATAGTCGAGAAATCCCTTTTCTGTGCGTTTAATGACTTGAGGGATCTCTCCACCTTGGTCGAGATGACAGAAGGTGGATGATCGAACTGACAAACGAAATTCATAATTTTTATTTTTTATTTTTTATTTTTAATTTGTTCACTCTCCCTCGGTCAGCATCAACCTCCACCATATCTCCGTCCTTCAAAACTTTAGTGGCTATCCGGGTTCCGATGACGCAAGGGATCTGCAGTTCACGCGCCACGATGGAGGCGTGCGAAGTTATGCCTCCCATATCAGTCACAATGGCGCCCGCCTTTTTCATGGCCAGAATCAAATCAGGATTGGTGGCGTTTGAGACCAAAACTTCACCCGCCTGCAGTTTGCCAACATCTTCTGCCACTAAAATTATTTTGGCTATTGCTCTGACCAAGCCCGGATAAGCGGTAGAACCGCGCAATTCCTGATCCGGTTCTTCCGCCTCATCCGCAGGCATGTATTCTTCCATCATGGCCTGGCCTTCAGGGCCCGTGTAAATCTTAATTTGACCGTCTTCGACCAAATAACAACACTCCACCAGGCGATCCTTGGCTTGCTTGGCAAAATAATCACGTTTGCCCTTCAACAAAGCCTCTTCCACCTCTTCCAAAAATAAAAACTTTAATTCATCCAAAGAAATTCGCAGTCTGCGGCTGATTTCTGCCAAGACCTTATCCATGATTACGTATGATTGCTGATAAATGCCTTTACGGTAATCCTTAAGATGCATAAAACCGGCCGATACATTTAGCAGGCGGACTAAATCTTGTGACAATTCCAAAGATTTAATCAGCTTGGCTTTTTCTTGAGCCAAATTAGCGTATTTATTCAATAAACATTGGTATTGCTCGTCCAAATCGCCGCGCTCAAGAGTGTCTTGGCAGACGGATAGTAAATGTTCTAAAGACATGACCGGTCCGATATAAGCATAAGTTAACCATTCAAATCTTTGTCTGTGCTTTTCCAGTAACTCCATAGCCTGAATATTCTTGCGCAAAGCGGAAATATCACGCTTTTTAATGGCCAGAAAAATCTCTTCATGTTCGGCCAATTGTTTTAAGTCTAATAACATCTTAAGGCGCGCGATTTCCTCCTGTTGCACTTCGCTGGGCTTATCAGCCGAGCTTAAAAACGAGTAGATCTCATTTAAGCGCTCCACCTGCCCCAACTCTGTTAATCGTATCTTTAAGCCTTGCGTCACATAATCCGTAATATACGGCTGATCAAAACCATCTACAAACACCGGTACCCAGCCCCAAACCCTCATAACTCTCAGTAATTTAAGATATTCTCGATATATATCAATTAAATCTTGGTCTGACTTGTGCGTTACATCCATGGCTTTGACCGAATCGCAAAAACTTAAAAGCCGCCCGCCATGGTCTTCGATCTTGGCAAACACCTGGTCCACAAAATCTTTTTCCCTAACCACCCGGTCAAACAAGCTCCGGCAAAGAAGCTTATAAGAATCATCATAAGCCATAACAAATCTCGCTTTCTTGATAGAACAAAAAACCCGTTCCACCGGCTTAACGCCCAAATCAGCGATATCACGCGTGGCCACGATATCCATCAAATATATGGGATACAGATAAATACGATCGCGCTCAAATATTTTTTTCAGCATATTACTTTAAAACACGTACCGTGCGGTGATTAGCGCGCACTTCAATCATATTGCCCTCCTGTATGCCGGTTAAAGCCTCTTTAACCCCGGTTACACAAGGTGTTTCATGGTTACGCACCTGTTGTTCCACGGACGGCGATAATTTATCCTGAACCAGAATAATGGCTCCGGCCTTATCCAAAACCAAGGGCAAAAATACATCCTGCGCCAAAACAGCCACTTCACCTTTTTTCAATGAATACGCGTCGTTTTGCGACTTGATAATTCTGGCCAGGCCGCGCGCGAAACCGCGGGCCACCAAATTGCCATACAAAGTCAGCGGAGCTTCGCCTGAAATACGAGCTTCCAGTTCAGACCTGATAGCATCAGCTTCTTCGCCCACAGCCAGAGTGTAATCCAATCCTCTAACCTCAATCAGCAAACCCTGATCATGGCGTTCTTTTAATATTTCCGCGCTAACCAGGCCTTTGAGCGCACCTTCAAACTCTTCATAGCTCAAATATTGCAGATATTCTTTGGACAAACCCGTCTTGTTTCCCATGGCCGCGATGATCTGATCCATCACATACACGCCCATTAAAATGGCGTGCTTTTTAGCTTCTCTCCAAAAAGCCACTCGGTTAAAAAACCACAATGGATTTTGAGGCAGATTGTATTTACGACAAACATCCTTTATTCTTTTTTTCTGTTCTTTAGAATATGAGGCCAAACGCTCGTATTGAGAGTTAAAAAATTGTTTATTGGCCAAATAATTTTCTACTTCGCGCGCCAAATCAGCATCTTCAATAGGCTTGTGCCCGGCATAATCCATTTCTCCATAATAAAACTCCCGTCTGAAGGCTTGATAACCCGGATCATGTTTAACAAAATCCAGGGCGTCAAACTTGCGTTTGTCTCTGTACGGCAACAATAAAGTCAATAAAGCCAAACGACGCTCCTCATCATAAGTTAATTCTTCAGGTGCCAACAAAACCAAAACATCAGACTGGCTGATTTTATATTTGTCGGTCAGACGTTTAATCTCACGGTGATCAAAACCCGCGTAATAAGCTTCTGAAAAATAACAATAGCCGTACATTCTTTGGCATGAGTTATATATCTGATTAAAATAGTCAGTCAGTTCGGTGTTGGACATCTTATTCAAAGCATCCAAATCCACGGTGCTGTAAAATTTTTCAACGTCGCGCATAGACCTCTCAAACACGCGATATAATCGTTCAAAATGCAAAGGATTGCTGTATCTTTCGTAAACTTCTTGGGCGATTGTATTCATGCGGTTAACATCCCAATAAACATAGGCTTGTTTATCCCGAATGTAGGTGTACATGACGCCAAAAGTGGCATTGAAATATTCTTTGGGAAATTTATTGGAACTCATCAAAATGGGCCAGATATAATAAGGAACGGCTTTGGTCTGTTGGGAATAAATGGCCGCCGGCATTTGGTCAGCCGCGCCTTCTGCCACGTATTCCACCAAATCCTGAATTTTTAAATCATAGACACCGCACAATTTGTCCAAGGTGGCGAACTTTAAACCATCCACCTTGTTATGCATCAAAGCATTGATGGTATTGCGGTTAATTTCAGCTTCACGCGCGATTTCCGAGCTGTTTTTGCCTAATCTACGCGCAATTTCGTTTAATTTTAGTTTGATCATATTATTTAAATTGACTACTTTACTAGTCAATTTTTATTATAATAGACTATTTTAGGCCTTTTGTCAATCAAACATGACTAGTATGCTATGCAGTCACTCTTGACGGTTGGCAAGATTCGTGATATATTAATGCGTCACACTGGAAGTACCGAAGACAACACGAACTTTCCCAACAACGGGCAACAGCCCACCACCGGAGGATTCAGAATGAAGAAGTCATACACGATCGAAGTCCGTCGCCACGCGCTCAAGGGAACCGGAAGCCAGAAGGACATGCTCTCCCCCGAGGGGTACGAGCAGGCCCGCCAGGTCGGCAGGGACAACATGCGGGACAAGGGGTTTACGCACATCGCGGTCTCGCCGTATTTCAGAACGGCCCAGACCGCAGCCGCCATGGCCGAAGGAGCCGGCGACTTCACCGCCGCCACGTTCACCGTCTCCCCCGCGCTCTTCACCGGGCGTCTGGACGAGTGGATGGTTTACCACAAGGAACACGGCGCCGTGGTCAAGCCAGAAAGCGACTTGATCGAGGAAGAAGCAGGCCGCATGGCCAACGACCTCAAGGACTTGGTCAGCTCTCTGCCCGAAGGGTCGCATCTGCTCTGCGTTGGGCACACGCCGTTCGTCGAGACGCTCATCTACGGCCTGACCGGGGAGGTGATCGATCCCTTGGCCGAATGTGAGGGAGTGGAAATCGAAGCCGAAATCGACTCCGAAACCTTCTTCGCGAAGCACGTCCACGAACTACGCCTCTAGTACCTTCACCTATCAACCTGCGCCGGGCAGGATACACTCACCACCCCGGCACTTTCCACATTTTCATGATTCTGTCGTGAAAATATGCAAGGTTACAATTCAAAAAACACGGCCCAGGCCGTGTTTTTTGTCTATGACATCTAATAAATCATTAAAAATGAAAAGCTATCTGCCCCAGATCTCTGACAAACAAAATCTCATCATTCAATATCTTTTGAAAAGCCGCCATGTCGCGATTCTTAAAAGCCACCCGCTTGAGCACAAAAAATTCCTGCAACCTGGGCAAGGCGGCTACGATTTTAGGTTCTATGGCCGGGTCTGAATCAGGAATCTTTTCCAGAATTTTAACAAAACCCGGATCAGGATCTTTTAGGGTTTGAATAATGTCTTGGCGCATATCAGTCTTGTTCCAAAACAGCCCGGGAACCGGCCTCAATGATACCGGCCACGCCTTTTTGCAAAGCGGTTTCGGCTACAGCCTCTAACTCGGCCGCCTGGCTCGCGATAGCGGACTCAAATCTTTCCCTCTCCGGAATAGGATTTTCAAATGATGGTTCTGGCATATTTGAAAAGCATACAACTAAACACCATTTTGAGCAAAAAAAAATACGGCCTCATGGCCGCGAAGAAGTTTTGTCTTCAAGTATTTGCCGGTAGAACAACGAAGCCGAGTCATTGCCCGCCCAGCCGACGCCGACGATGTATCTTTTTTCCATTAAATCGGTGGCGCGATTCCAGCTCCAGTCCTCCTCCCAGGGAACGGGCATGAAACGAACACCGAAGTTGGCAGTCATGCCGGCGAAAGCCGCGACCGAAACACCCAATCCTCCGCTAGGACGCAACTTTAAGCTACCGCTATCACTCCCCAACATCATAGAAAAGTCCGCGTGACTGGAAAAACTGGGAGTGGTCAGGCTCACCTGCCCTCCGGCTTCAACAGGCACAAAGACTCCCCGGTTATGGTTATACTGCATACCGCCGTAAGCCAGTCCGGATAGATACCAATCAAGTGATCCTTCGTAGGTATACCAGAAGCGGGTCAATTCCGACGAAGTACCTATGACGCTGGCAGCCGCGCTCTTGGCATGTTGCCGCAGACAATCCCTGAAGCCTTGGCGCGCGGCCTCTTTATGCTTCGGTGCCTGTTGCAGTTGGCACATCTCTTTATCCTCTTCGTTCGCACAAGCTTTGGTCATTTCATCTTTAATGTTTTTCACCTTCGCTTTCAAACACTCGGCCAGGGACGAATTAAGCAACGGATCATGATCATTGGCATGCTGGAAGGATAGAGCTACCGCGCCATCGGTCGAAGCGGACGTGCCCATTTGCCCGGGGTTGCGCGTAGCACCCAGAGACACATTCATGCGTTTTAGAAACACACCCAAGAGTGGTACTTTTTCCAGCGCGCCAATATCATCGCCGGTATCCGATTCCAGCTGATAGATCTTGTAAGGAGAAAAAGCTACGCCAGCCGTGCCGTAGGTTCCATTCTCAGTGACGACAAACGGCAACTGCATGGAGGTCATGCGCGTGTCGCTCGGCCGCAACAGGCCAACCTGGGTTCCAAACACGCTATCCGTGGGAACCTGGGGCTGCAGCGGTTCCGGAGCTTCGGGACTAACCGGCTTTTTGGAACGGTCGTCCTGTCCAAGCTCCACCTCAATATCCAAGTTATAGACAAAGGAGTTGTGATTAATAACGGTTCCCGACCCTGCTGACGGCAGGTACATCACCGGCCAAATAGCGATAGTTTCTCCGCAGCCGTTTTGAGGTTTTTCCGGATCGCAAGGCGTCGGCACCTCGATAGGATTGTCCGGAGCCGCACACAAAACAGCTCCCCGGTTATAATGTTGAGCATAGATCTTGAGCAGGTAGCGCGGGTCGTAGCAACCATGCAGGACATACCGTTGATCGGCGACCTGCAGTACCGGATCTATATACCGGCACTCTTCGGACAGATTGACGCTCGGCCGTTTACCCGCTTCGGTAATAAAATCTCCTACGATTTTATGGACATCCGCCATTTTATCAGGCTTTTTAGCGCATAGCGCGCTCAACTCCCCCAACAAACTGCCCGCGTAAACACGGTAATTACTGCAACAGGTTTTAGGCGGGGTTTGGCTTCTTGCAGGTACACTCACTAACAAAGCCAGAGCGACAGTCATCAGCCAACCAAAAGCGTATACTGGCGACCTCTTCATGAATCACCTCCCTTTCTGTCGAATGTTCAGATTGCACAGCACCCCTCTTTTAGCAAAGTTATAACTTAAAATCAAGCCTCAATACTAATGGCGCGCCACGTGAAGCCACGGGCTCGTTAGCCGATCCGCCTCGTAAAATCGACAAATCGATCACGAGGCACTAAAAAAGCCGGCTCTTGAGAGCGGCTTTTTTAGTGGTGGACCTTGAGGGAATCTCACATCGCAGCGCTCTTTCAAGAACCTTCGGGTTCTCGAATAACTCTCCTCCGCATGTAAGAAACTACCGTTTCCTACCACCTTCCCGTTCGAATCCCTCAAGTATGAATATTGGTTATTGAAATTACATATTACAAAAAAACCGTCTTAAACGGTTTTTTGTTGGTGGACCTTGAGGGATTCGAACCCTCGACCCCCGCGTTGCAAACGCGGTGCTCTAGCCAGCTGAGCTAAAGGCCCGGATCGATAATTAAATTACAATTTTCAAATATCAATTATCAAATTTAGGATTATCGATATTGAAGACTGAAACTTGTTATTTGTGGGGCTATATTAGGGCTTAAACTACAAAAAGTCAACAATTCATAGAGCATGTAGCATATAGCATGTAGCATATAGCATGTAACGTGTAACAAAAGACTAACTATAGGGCGTTTACGTAACAATATTATATTTATTGTATGTTATGTGTGGATGGGGGCTAGGCTCTGACGTGGTGAGGGAAGTTGTTTTTAGCAGATTGCCACGGCACGGCGTTCGCGAACGCCGTGCCGTGGCACTCGTCGGACTCGCTCCTCGCAATGACATGGTTGAGTAATGAGATCCTGAACCCCCACTATGTCTTACGACTTCGAGGGGCACGGTAAATTCAGGATGACGGGGGGTGGTTACGTAGGACGTAGGATGTTGGATTGTTTGTTACATGCTACGTGCTACATGTTTCGTGACGCGGGACGTAGGACGTTATGGACGTTAAGTACGCTAGGCAAGTTATCCTCTCGACCTGACCGCGTTCTGTAATTATACTGGCACAAACTATGAGAAAAGCTTGGTCAATTCTGCTTTCCATACTATTGGGAGCTTTGGTGGTGGGTATTGGCACCGGATATTTTTTACACTTGGCCAATAAAGACCGCCAACTGCTGGCTCTAGAGGCCCAGCAGGCCAAAGCCACGGCCATCCGCACACAGCAAGAACAGCAGAACGCCATCCACGAAGCCAACGAAAAACTGGCCAAGGCCAACGAAGAAGTCAAAAAAGCCCAAGACGTATTAAAGGCCGTGGAACAAGAAAGAGCCTTATTGGGACAGGCCACTCCCCTGGCTGAACCGCCGGCTAAAAATATCAAAGACTGGCAAATACTGATTTCAACCAATCAAGACATTTCTTTTAAATACCCGTCTGATTCGATCGTTACGGAAGACGATAATAAGAATTTGACCATAGCCGAAAAAAAGGCCGGTCAACCTCTTCAATCCGAACCCTGGCTGATGGTTCAGCCTTATTCTGAGCAAGCCGAAGACCGGCTTAAAAATCAAATCACCAGCTCAACACCGGCGGTTTATTTTATCAAAGGCAAAATACTGGCCGGAGAGACGGGCTATAAAAATGGTCAATCTCAAGAGGGAGCCTACTATAGAATTTATAAAGACGGGGTTACAACTCATTTGCTTTGGATTGAAGATTACAAATACGGACAAGGAAAACAGGTTAAGCCATTGCTGTTTGAAGATCTTTTGGGGACATTGGACTTTCCTAAAGAATAAAGTTTATTTTTGTAAAATATGAAATGCGTAAAATGCGGACAAGAAATTATTGATGAAGAGTGTTCATGCCCGGTCTGTCACGGCCCCATGATCTGCGAAAAAGGAATCTGCCATTGTGATTGCGGAAATAAATTAAAAGAAGACCAGTGCTACTGCGCGGACTGCACCAAATAAAAATTTTTACATTAAAAAACTTTTTTTAAGATGATGTTGTGGATAATCCCATGACATTTTTTATATTTTGTTTTATTCAAAATAACGGATTGTAATAAAAAAACAGCCATTGAAAAATATTTATCAAAATAAGCCAATAAAAACAAGCATTTAATCAAAGTTTAACGGTTAGCGATAGAGAAAAAAATTTTTTATTTTTTATGATAAGAAAAATTATATTTTATTTTTTTTAATCTTGCATATCTTCTTGACATGTCTTTTTTGTGTTATAATTATTTTGTGCTTACAGATGTCGAACTCTGTGAACATGAATTCCGACATCTGTCAGTCATGATCTTAATAAAGAAAGTGAGGTGATAAACATGCCAGCTAAGAAGAAGACAACCAAAAAGAAGGTAGCCAAGAAGCCGGTAGCCAAGAAGAAGGTCGCCAAGAAAAAGGTAGCTAAGAAACCGGTAGCCAAGAAGAAGGTCGCCAAGAAAAAGGCCACCAAGAAGCGCTAGTTCTTTTTGCAGGAGGAATCCCACTGTTTAATACGGTGGGATTTTTTATTCAAACAAACCGGACTGTTTTAAACCCCCTGAACCCACATCGACTTTAATCTCTCCATATACACCATCATAACCCGGCCTCGTATCCACTTTTCCTTGGCGCATCATTAAAACAGCCCGCGCTATATCCGGTTCGGCTACGGAAGCCAAAGCTTGAGCGTCCAGATCCAGCAAAATGGCGAATTCACTGGCAAGACTCATCATTTTTTCAACTTCTCTTTGCACGACTTTGCTGGCCTTGCTCTTGCCGCGGCACTGGGCCACCAATTCTTTTAAGGGGACAATACTTTTAAAAGGCACAGCTCCGGGCGGACGATCCGGATTAGGCGGTCTGTCAGCCAAATCACTGACACGGGAGAGAACACCTACGGTTAAAGGACGTCCGCATTTGGGACACAGGCCTTTATTTTTTTTAGTCGCATCCGGCGCGCACCAATAACCGCAGTCAGCATGTCCATCCGCGTGATACTTGCCCTCTTCCGGAAAAAATTCGATTGTTTCGATAAATTTTGACTGATCATGTTCCAACAAAATTCGGCGCAGTTCATGGTAGCTGGGTTTATCCATCTCAAAAACATTAGCTTCTCTTCCCAGATTTTCACACGAATGCGCGTCCGAATTGCTGACCAAAAAAATTTTGTCCAAGGCGCTGATCCGCCAGTTCATAAGAGGGTCGGATGATAAGCCTGTTTCCAAGGCATAAATATATTGAGCGTAATCGCCAAAACACTCTTCCAAAGAATCAAACCCGGACTTGGAGCCAAAAACCGCGAACCAAGGCGTCCAAATATGAGCTGGAATTAGCAAGATTCTTTCATCAATATCCAAAAGCATTTTTAGTAATAACTCCGAATCCAAGCCCATAATAGGCCGTCCGTCGCTTTTCAGATTAAATCCCCGGTCCGAAAGAGCTTGTGTCACCTTGTCCAAAGTGATCAAATCCGGAAAAAGCAAAACATGGTGCACTCTCCTGGTTTTATCACCGCGCTTATAGATACAAGAAACTTCAGTGGTCAAACAAAAAGCCGTGGGACAATCGCTATTTTTTAAATAAAAGGCGCCTTCACGTTCTTCGAGCAGGTCTCCGATCTCGCGTCTCCAGACAGGATGCAGAGCATCACCCGTGCCGATATATTGGATGCCCTTGCGCACTCCATAAAGCCCGATATTGGGCAAAGTTAAATCCTTGGAGCAAGAACGGGAAAATCTGGAATGGATATGCAAATCCGCGATAACACGCATAGACAGCCAATATACTACAAAATCAAGCCGAACAACAAGCTCAATAGACCCCGACAACAAAGATACTTGTCCGAGATTAATACCAAATTTTATATTTTATATTTTATATTTGATAATTGTTATCTTATCTCAATCCCAAAGGTTGGTTCCGTACCTCGCACCGCCATGCAAGAAACGGAAGCCACCTCTAAGATCGACGAACGATCTTATGTCCCCTCACCTCCTTCCGCAGACTCAATAATTTCAGGTTCTATAATTACTTCTGGCAACTCAAGCGGTTCAATGATCGCTTCCGTTTCTTGCTCGTCATCTGATTGATTTTCTTGAGTATCGAGCTCGACAACTGGTAACATCGCTTCTTCTAAAGGCGGATCAACCACATCCGCCGGCTCGACAACTTGTTCGGGCAATGTTTCTGGTTCGCTGATGATTTGAGTTTCGCTATTTTCCGGTTCAACAACCTGCTCTGACTCCGGATTATCTCCGATAGCTGTCGTCGTAGTCGTATCAGATGCATTGTTATCATCAGCCTCTTCATCCAAACTCAAAGCTTGAGACTGCACGCCTACGGCCATCCAATTGAATTTCATGGTTCTGCCGCAATCAGCCGGGTTAAGACACGAGCCTTCGTCCACCTCGATCCTAAAGCCTTCCTTGGTCTTTTTAGCGATACGGAACCTGCCCAGCCAAGGAGTAAAATATTCTTCAGCATCAGACTCGGGCGTCACCACCACAACAGGCACCTCATCAAAAGGAGTCTTAAAGACAATCTCCACCCAGGCTTGACCGGCCGGCACATCAACCACTCCGGCGGTGTTTTCAGAGACTATAACGCGTCCCATAAGGCGAACATCCCCGCCCACGGTCAAGTCTCCGGCTATCAAAGCCGCTGTTCTGACTATTAATACATCCAATTGGGCGCTTGAGACGTTATTTATGGACGAGCCATCCGCTACTTGCGGATTGATTAATCCACCCATAACTTGCTCAATGGCATAGGCGTCACCATTAAAAGCTTGTTGAATAATTTGAGTTGACGTTGTCTCCCCTAAAAATCCGGCTATTTGGCCCAAAGGCGAATCTTGACTGCCGAAATAATAACCTGTTTGAACCACCATCATAACTGTGCCTGTTAAAGCGTCGCTCGTCCCGCGTCCTGCGTCCTGCGTTGAAGAAGAAAATGATTCCAAAGCATGACCAATGATCATGCCCGGTTTGGTGGCTTTCATGGCATAACCCGAAATTGAAGCTGAGGTTAGCGGATCACCAACCGCGACCTCTCCGTTTTCCAAACTGACTTTTACCGGCACACGGCCAACCAAGGCTATAGCCCGCAAATCTTGACCTTTTTCTTTGCCTGACAATAAGAAGCCGGGCTTGGCGGAAACAACTCCCAGCAAACTCTTTTCATAACTTGCTTCGCTCTTTTTAACATATCCCGCGTTTTGAGCATCTAAAACGACCACATCACCGGCTGTGATGCTGGCATCCAAGGTAGGATACATTTCCGCCAAGTCATAAGCTCCAGCTTCGGTAATCAAACCGTGTGAAAACTTAAAGGCGCCGGTTTGCGCATCATAACCCGTGCCCGCACCCTGGTAATTTAATGATTCACTGGAAAACCACATGGAACCCGTAGATGAACCGGCTTCCATTTTTAAAGCATAAGAAGATTCGCGGGCTTTCTGGTAATAATAAACCTGACCATTGCCCGAGGCATTACCACGGCCCGCATACAACACACCGTTTAATTCAGCGAAAGAATATGTGGCCTCAAAACCCGTACCAGCATCACTAGTAATAGGATCGGTTACTCTATACTCAACGATATCACCATCATTACCACCGCCTTCGTAGCCCAAAAATAGCGAGCCATCATAAACCTGCATAGCCGGTACACGGGTGATTTGCCCGCCGTTATCTATCACCGTGCTAAAGTCACCGGCATTGTCGCATAAAAGATCATTACCGGCCGCCTGTGGCTCGCACCTCTGGATATCACCGTCAGCATTGCTGGTACCATTGGAGATGTACAAATAACCATTATAAACCACCGCCTCTTCAATGGTTTCATAAGTGCCGGCCGTATTATTAAACGGACGCGTCCAGTCTCCGGCTGCATCGCATCTGGCAATATCGCCGGCTGTATCCGGTTCGCAATAAAAAGTATCACTATCATCCGTACTCTGGCCCGTGAAAGCATATAAACGACCCAGATAGACCGCCAACGCATTAGCTCTCTCAAAGCCGGCCACAGGCAAAGCTACATTGGTCCAATCAGCTGCATTATCACAAGCCGTGGCCACACCTCCGCCGGCCGGATTACACACGCCCACCGAAGCGCTGCCCGCCACCCCCGTATCATTGGACGCGTATAGATAACCATTGAACTCAATTAATTGACTAATACGCGCCGGCCCGGCCGGGAAAACCGCGTCAGACCAATCGCCTGCGTCGCAAACATCCGCATTGCCCGTAGCGACCGGATTACACACCATGACATCTCCCAATCCCGCACCATTACCCATACCGGCATACAATCTGCCTTTATAAACAAGCAAGCTTAAAACTTGTGAATACGTTGCGCCACTGTATGAAGCGCTCCAATCAGCCGCATTATCACACAAAGTCGTATCACCTCCTCCAGCCGGATTACACACTTGAATATCACCGTCACCCGCACTGTCGCCTTGGCCGGCATACAGATAACCATTAAAGACCGCCAAAGCACGAACCGATTCAATGCCCGTAGCCGGTATGTTGGCCGTGGTCCAGGAGACTTCGGTTTTGGAAGGCGCGGGCGTGATCGTTACGTTGCCGCGGGCTTTGGTTTCGCCGTTAATATCCAGCTTGGCTTCGGGGTCGGAGATGCCAACACCTACATTACCGCTATAGGCGATAGTCAATCTTTCAATACTGGCTGTATAAAATCTCCAATTTTGGCCGGAATAAGGAGTAAAAATAACATTATCCACCCAACCCGCGTCAGAACCTTCGGATATACTTATATCCTTATCATAAGCCCATCTGATGGTGTGCAGTCCGGCGGAAATCGGAATGCTCACGGTTGCAAAATTTGTTTCACCCGAAATCCTGGAATAATAACCGCCGCCTGCATTGGAACAATTAACTGAATTGTCAATACAAACCATCAAATAATCATAGTTAACTTCCGAGCTGACCCGCCAGTCAAATTCCAAAACTCCATTGCCTGTAAAATTATAAGTGATTTCCATCCAGGAAATTTGGTTATCAGTTATATCTCCATTCGTAGCTGAATAGGTACCTTCCGTAGAAGTCGAGGCATCCTGCAGCCAATTGGCATTACCGCCCGTGGTCCATCCGGCCGGCGGAAAAGATCCTTCGAAACCCGAAATAGATTCTTGCGAAGCGGCTACATCGGCGAATTGGAATAAATAATCACCGCTGTCTTGTTTATACAAACTCGACTTACCGTATATGGTGCTGGTAGCACCCACGCGCAAATCCGTACCCGCATATAAACTGCCGCCCACACCCAATTTATCCGCGTAATAAGCATCATTGCCGCTCAAAACAAAGGTACTGTCCAGACCACTGGTATAAGTAGTGGTGGCAAATAATAAATTTCCAGCATTATCCACGCGCATTTTCTCATTGCCATTATTACTAACCGCAAATTGCTGACCTGAAAGCTCAGTCAAACTCCAAGGCGTAGAAGTGCCAACAAGCAAGGAATTGCCGTAAATATTATTCCATCTTAAACTCGCGGATCCCAGATTATATAAATCTGTTGTGCCCGGCAAAATCGATCCCGTAGAAGTCCCCCCTCCAAACTGAATGGCATTGGCCGTTACATTGCCTTGCGTTGTCACTTGATTCAAAGTCGGCACCGAAGTTGTTACCGCCTGACCATTGATGTACATGGCAGAGGAGGAAACATAACCCGTAGCCAACACATTGGTTGAAGTTACGTAGTTGACGACCAATCCTTGCCAGCGATGAGTTGCATCACCCAGAGCATAAGTATCCGTAACAGCTGGCGATAAATTCGAGTTGATGTATCCCAAAACCGCCAAGTTCGTTCCCGTGGCATTGATAAATAACGCTGACGTCGAACTCACGTTACCATCGATCCAAACATCTTGTTGAAATCTGAAATTCGCAGTTGATGTTCCTCCCGCAAACTGAATGTCATGTGTAGTGGTATTCCCGGCATTGGTAACAGTTTGTAATGTCGCAGCCGCCGCGGATGGACAATTGGTGCCATCAGCCAAACAGGGCAAAATGCCGTTAATTCGAGTATCGGATGATAATCTGGTTGGGCCTGTAACACGCAAGCTTGTACCCGTGGCATTAGTCCAAATCAAATTACTCGACGTGGCGGTATTCACTGTTAAAGCGTCAGAAACAATCAAGCCCGAAATATTCATCGAATTACCTGTTGCGTGCGTAAATTGGATACCTTGCACTTGGGTCGTACCTACCACATGCAAAGTACTGGAAGGATTATCAGTACCCAAACCCAAACGCTTGCTCGTATTGTTCCAATAAAAATTATCGGCATCATCTGTCATGAAATCATTAGACGTCCCAAAAACTACCCCGCCATCCGAGATCCTTCCGTTGCGGGGTGATCCCAAAGAAACCAAAATAATACCTTCTGTGGCGTGCGACTGTACAACAACTCCAATCTCAACGGTTATACCGGGTGATTCCGGCCTGATGGCCGTATAGTAACCGGGCGTCACCGCTGAAAGATACAGGCTGGTACCCGAAGCAAAACTTGAAGTATCAAGAAAATGCACTTTTCCAAAACGCGTAATGTAACCATGATCGCCAATACCGATGTCATGAGTAGCCATTCCCATGATGCGCGCCGTGGAACTGCTGGCCGCGGAAGCCAGCTCTATGGTTGGATGTCCATCATTATCAGCGCCTGTAATATATACGACTTGTCCATTGGTAATCACGGATCCCGAATCATTATAAACTTTAATTATGCTTTCTTCCGCCAGATTGACTGTCATTTCGGAAACTTCATTATAGTATGATAAAGCGGCTTGACTCTTATCATAAAACAATCTGCCTTCAAAATATGCGGGATTGTCAGCGGTGGTTATAAAATCAACATATGTACCGGTAGCATTGATAAACAAAGCCGAAGTAGAGCTGACGTTTCCGGATACTATTAAATTTTGTTGCATCCAAAAATCAGCGGTCGATGTACCTCCGGCAAATTGCAACCAGTTGGTTGTGGTATTTCCGGTATTGGTAACAGTTTGCAAATCCGGCGAAGTGGATGACGGACAATTAGTGCCGTCCAAAAGACAAACATTGACTCCGCCAATCATTGTATTGGATGGCAAGCGAGCTAAGTTGGTAACATAAAGTTTTGTGCCCGTGGCATCTCCCCAAAATAATTCGGATGTTGTAGCCGAACTCAAAGTCAACAAACCCGTAAATCTGCCGTCGCCGTCAACATCCAGCGTGTGCGAAGGGGTGGTGGTTCCGATGCCCACATATTGATCAGAAGTGATGCGCATGACTTCGTTGTTTGCCAATGTGCCGCCGACCGCAAATTTGATAACTGAAGATGAAGTAGCGGCCACGATTATCAAATCAGAAGAGTTACCCATCAAATAACTATCAAGTGGATTGGCGATCGTAAAAAATGGACTATTGAATCCAGAGTTGGCTATGCCAAGAGCAGTATTAAAATTATTACCCGGAGTCGCCACATCGGCAGAAGCTACAAAATTAGCTGTGGCAAAATTTCCAGCATTGGTATTTCTGGCATTGACCACTAAATAATTATTAAAGTCGCCTCCAAATTGAGCGATGGACGCACCCAAAACCGGAAAATCACCGCTGCCAACTTTCAATGTTTCGATGTTCAAATTGGTTGCCGTGGCATTTTGCATTATAGTATTGGCCAATACGGCATCACCTGAAATCAATGAAGTGCTGGAAACCAGCCCGGATAAAATCAGGTTGGTTCCCGTGGCGTTGACAAACAAAGCCGAGGTAGAACTAACGTTGCCATCCACGCGTACGTCTTGCTGGAACCAGAAGTCAGCCGTGGATGTACCTCCGGCAAACTGCAACCAATTAGTCGTCGTATTACCTGTATTTGTAACAGTATGCAAATCCGGCGAAGTGGATGACGGGCAATTAGTGCCATCCAAAAGACAAACACTGATTCCGCCAATCATGGTGTTGGCAGGCAAACGAGCCAAACCGGTAACATAGAGGCTGGTGCCGGTGGCATCTCCCCAGAATAATTCGGAAGTTGTAGCCGAACTCAAAGTCAACAAACCGGTAAATCTGCCGTCACCGTCAACATCAAGAGTATGCGAGGGGGTTGTGGTTCCGATGCCCACGTAATGGTCAGCTGTAATGCGCATGACCTCATCTGCCAACTCCGTTCCTCCGGCATGAAACAAAATAGCTGACGAAGCGGTAGCGGTTCCTATGGTCAAATTAGCTGAATTGGCATACAGGTACGCGTCCAACGGACCGGTGATGGAAAAATCGGGGTTGCTGTAATTGGAACTGTTAATACCCAAATCAACATAATAATTGGAGTCATCGCCGATATCGGCTGTCACTATATAATCACCTGATGCATTGGTTCCGGATGAATGGTTTTGCAAGTTAACCTGTAAATACGAATCCACGGTTCCTCCGAATTGCGCCACCGAATCACCGACAATCGGAAAATCACCGATACCAACTCGCAAAGACTCATCAACAATCATATTATGCGCCGTAGCATAGCCCAAGATAGATTGAGCGACGTTGATAAAGGTGGAAGAGACAGTACCATATGTTACCAAATTTCCTCCCGTGGCATTACTGAAAGTTAAATTTTGTATCGTGGTATTATCCATGACAACCAATTGAGTAAAGGTGGCGTTAGTAGCAGTCAAATCTGTAAACGACGCTTGATTACCTGTTAATTTTGTTATGAAAGCATTGGTTCCGGTGGCATTTGTCCAAAATAAATCAGTGGCATTTAACAATCCTGCGGAAGCATTGGTAAAATTCGCGCTCGAAGCGAACAGATTGGTGGAAGTAACATCGCCAACCGTCAGCGTGGTCAGCAAGGAGGTACCGCTGACATATAAATTGGATGACAAATTGAGGTTGGTAAAAAACGCGGCACCGGAGTTGGTTATTCTGGTGGTTGAGGCTAAAAGCAAATCACCATCAATAATATCCAAACTGGCCGTTCCCGCAAAAGTATTATCGATAGTAATCTTGGTGTTTGTCGTAGCATTGGCCAATAAAGTAAATGCACCTCCATTATTGGAACTAAAATTCAAACTGTTTTCCGCATTAAATCCGCTGGCTGTTAAATGATAATACTCATCCGCTTGTCCGCCCTGAAGACCTGATAAATCATTATGATTCACTATGCCTGATCCAGCCCCGTTTCCATCTCTATCAATAATTACGGGTCGCAAATCTCTTATAGCCTCAACCGAATCTTGTCCTTGTTTAAATATAATGGCTCCAATTAAAAACGCATGTTCACTGTTTAAAAAATCTTCCGGTAAAATATCAGGCGGTCTTGCGGATTGAGCATTGGCCAAATCCGTGTATGCGGCTTGTCCATACAACAAGCTGACAGATCCATGTTCATGAATATATACCCAATGCACGCCATACTCATCTCCGGCAAGCGCTTGTAAAACACCGCTGTTATTATCATAATTCAAATTATTCCATTGTGTAAAACCATGTGCATGAACAAAACCCCCGCTGCCATTGCGATAATATATATCAAATGAATCTGCACCCGATGAATCAAAAGCTGGGATTATTCTTTCAAAGGCCGCGTACCAATTGGTACATTGACTGACTGCAATATTTCTGGTTCCTACATCACTGATTATACATCCATCTGTAACAATTTGTCCTACGCCATTTTCAAGAAAATCTACAATACGGTTAATTGGCCGTGTTTCAATCGATCTTTCATCATGAATATGCAAGTATCCATCACCTTCGTTATAAACTTTAGCCAATTTATAATAAGTCCAATCACCGGAGTAATCGGTTGTTGTGGCTACTATGCTGGGATTGCCTGCATTATAATGAAGGTAAATATTAAACCATTCAAAAAATGGAACGCTGATACCCGATGATGTAGCCCAAGCGGTATAATAAACATTAGCACCGGGATTTGTTGGATCAGAAGCAATCAAACCTTGACCGGCCGTCACCATTACTGTACCGCTGGCCGTTTGAATTGTTTCACCTCCATAAGCTCTGCCATTGGCCACCAACATGTTGAGGTACGATTGCAAATCTAAATTATTAGGCGTATTAATGCTCGCCAACGAAATTTGTGAAGCCGGTAAACTGCCTGTAATGGAACCGAAAGAATCCAGACTCAACACCACATTGGCATTACCCAAAACCCCTGAATTGATCGAAGTGGCGCTCACATTACCCAATGCCCCGATGGTCAATGTATCCGAAGCCATCGCATCCGTGACACTGTCATTTGGCAAACTCAATGTACTGGTGACTGTCAAATTTCCCAAAATCGAATTTGTGCCTGTAGCATTCAGCCAAATCAGGTTGGATAGATCCAATTCAGTGTCTATTGTCAAAGTAGTGACGGAAAGCGACCCAATATCAGCTGATCCGAAAATCGCATCAGTCGAGCTGACTGTTCCCGATGCTAAAATATTGCGCCATGAGGAAGTCAAAGACCCTAAATCATATAAATTATGCTGTGACGGACCGATTGTTCCATTAACCTCAAGATCAAATAATGATGGCGTGGAAGTTCCAATTCCCACTCTGCCATCTTCGGTAATCGCGAAATAATTGCCAAAAGTATCTTCCGAAATCAAAAAAGTATTGTTTGAATCTGTTTCGATTGTCCATGAATCGGTACCAATACGTGTTCTGCGAATCCAAATCTCATCCCATCTGCGGCCGGGACCGCCCAAATCATAAGTCAAATGCGCGCCGGGCATTAAATTACCGGTTGAAGTTCCTCCTTCGAACTGCAGTGTTCCATTAATAATACTATCACCCTCAACTTCCAATTTGGCGGAAGGAGTGGATGTTCCGATGCCTACGTTACCCAAACCATCAATTCTAAATCTTTCTCCATTCAAATCATCGGCAATGTAAAAATCTCCTCCGGCTTCTTCTCCTAAAGTCCAAGACGAAGCTCCTAAACGCACAAAACGTGTCCAAACTTCATACCAACGCCGTCCCTGCCCGCCCAAATTGTAAGTTAAGTGAGCGGATGGATATAAACTAGCTGTTGATGTTCCACCCGCGAATATCAATGGATTGGTTGTCGTGTTTCCATTATTCGTCACATCCTGCAAAGTCAAACCCATGGCCGAAGATGAGACGTTACCTATCGCTGTATCCAAATCTTTCAAGGCCGCTTGAACCGTCGTAGCGGACGAAAATGTAAATTCATCATAAACACCAACCAAATAGGCACCTGATGTTAAAGGATTGCTGCCAACAGCGTCCAGCCGGATGCCATTAATCTTCAAATAATCACCAATGGCCAGATATCCGGTAGTAGTGGCATTACCTTGCCGGTTGACCGTAAACACATCGGATGTGCCGTCCGACATGCGCAAAAGATAGTCATATACATTGGACGTACCTTGAGTTTCTACAAACAAAGCCGTCCTCAAAGCCGTAGCCGCGTCATTAGAGGCTTGATTCAAAGCAAAAAGGTTGCCTCCGGTATTTGAAATTGAGCTTGAGGCGTGCTGACCTTGAAGCATTTCGGCGTTCAAGGCGTAAGGCACGGCCGTTAGTCTTTTGCGGGGCGACATTTCAGAGTCAGCGCCGACTTTAACCCCCAAATACAGCGCGTCCTGGTTCCAATCAATGTCCAGCGGTACCTGGCCGGCCGAGGTGTCGCCCAGTAAAACCGTAAACAAACCGCTTTTGACGTTCACGGATACGTCAGCCGGAGTACCGGTGGGCAAGCCGTTGGTAGTGGAAGCAGACCAAATAGGCGAGCCGCCGCTGGCCTGGGTATATAAACTGAAACGCATCTGATAGTTACCATCTCCCACATTGATACCCGAGCCGTCCATCAGCCTGCCTTGATAGTTGATCTGTCGATTAATACCGGAAGCCGCCTCTGTTTTGAGAACCGCCATTCGCAATACAGAAGCCGCTGCCAGCATCAAAATAACAAACAAAAATCCACCGTTAAAAACGGATTTTTGTCTATTATATTGTTTAAAAAGATGGCGGTCTTTTTGTTTGTTCACAAAAATTTGTTCCGGGCCAAATCACACTCATCCGGCCCAAGAACGTTTTGGTTTTGGTGGATACACCGACTCATGATGGAGTGGCATCATAAGCCCCGCTCCAAACAGGCGAACATGACCGATGATTCTGATGGCGGTTCAAAATCATCACTCGCCGATTTGAGATATTAAAAAGCTACATGCGATCCCATATAAATCACGTGCAGCTCCTCAATATTACCCAAGCATGGGCAGTAAATTGTTGGCCGTCACTAATTTTGGTGATCTGGCTTTTTATTTTGGTTTTTATCCACAAACTAATGTTGCGGATGATGAAAGGTGCTCGCCTTTGATGGCTTATAACCAGTATAAGGCTATATATATATTAATAAAAACATTAAATAATTGTGGCTTAAGTTAGCTAAATAATAATCTTAAATAAACTAAATTAGACTGTTGATAACTTGTTTAAAAAAATACCCGGCGCTTGCCGGATATTTTATGTGATCTATCGCTGTTTATTGATAATTGGCACCGATGATAATCAAAATATCCGACTTACCCGGCGCCTCCCCGGTCGGCAATTCAACTACTTCTGCCTGAAGCAAGGACTGCAAAGAAGCTATCGTGGCCGATGAAGGATTGTCTGACGTCTTAATGATCATGGTTTTCGAGTATTCCTTGCCGACCGCGTCTCCGATACCATAGACCGTGTAGCCCTTGGCCTTTAGTGATTCCGAAGCAGATCTGGCCAAACCTGCGGTCTTGGTGCCGTTCCTGATTTCCAAGGATACCTTTTCTACCACTCCGTCAGTACTTGTTGAACTATTAACATCATTGACAGCCGGTGTACCCGTGGCCGTTCCGGCGGCAGGCTGTTCACCCACAATTGGCATTACTGACAATAATCTATCTTGTTTGACACTGTACAAAACAGCTTTATCAGACCAAACCAATAACCTGTCTCCATTCTCCACGTCTTTATAGAAGACCGGATTGCTGGTTTTCAGCATTTCCGAATCTTGAACCGTAGCAACCGTTGGTTCTTCTCCGGGTTTAACCGTAATCAATTGAGAAACACGGCTGATTAAAGCGGCGATATCGCTTTTTTCCATGGGCTTGCCGGCCTGTACCTGATCTTGTTGACCGGCCGCACCGCGTCCGGCGTCAGCTTGTTGCGAATTACGCTGTTTTACCTTGTTGCCTATCATCAAAGCTCCGGCCGTAACAACCACTACTATGATAATCAGAACGAAAAACGCTGTTCTTGAACCTGCTGTCTTGGGCGCATCCTCGATTATCTTTTCAGGTTCAACTTTGGTTGGAGACTTTCTTTTTTTGATCATAAAATTTTAGACTTAAGTAATTGATGTCATTATAGCACAAAATAAAATTTTTTTGTGTATAAATATTTATCAAGAACGCAAATCATCGGGTGAGAGTGTTTTTGACTTCTTTATTCTAAAAAATGACTTAACTAAAACGATTCACCCGACCTTCAAAAAGACTATGTCCTCAAAATTAAAATTACATCTCTTTGCTTAATCCGCCGCTCGATCTCCATGACGATTAACCGCCAGACCTCGGATCAAGAATACAAAATCGACCTGCAAGAATCTCCGGACACAGGGCAGACCTTTGACCGGCCAAGCCCGATCAAGACAGCAACCCTTAGACTCTTTCACCGGGTACATACTTGAGAGATTGCTCTCGAAAGGTGAACTTCCTCAGGCGTCTTATCAGTCAACCACCCCTCCTCAAGTAACGGAAAATAAAAGACGGCCCCCATCGGGCCGTCTTAATTTTGATTTATTTAAATATTTATTTTGATTTCCCACCACAATCAATATTATATAGGAATAATAATATTTTATTTTTTGGCTAAAATAAGCTTTTTATTTAACAAGTACGCATGTTGATAAAATGTTAATTGTAAAATAAAGAGTTTACTCGCCTTCTATACCATCTACAACTTATACACAATATATTTTAGCCAAAAAAGACGACTCCTCGCTCAACAAATAATCATAATCTTTTCTTACTAATCGACCCAATCATGGTCCTTGATAACCCAACCAACCAATCCATCAACCGGCTTATCGTCAAACTAAACCGACGGCTCTTTAATCAGATGACCATGACCTTAACAAGTAACAAATGTCATCCAAGACATGTTTGTCACTGCCCTGACAGATTGTAAATAAGATATTTAATTTAATGAAATGAGACGGCCTGACATCGAGTAGTTTAGAGAACAAAAAAACCAAAAGCCGTCAGCCCGGTTATCCGACTTGAAGCGTCACCTTGGCCGAGCGTGTATTTATCGACTAAACAGATTATGTCAAAGACCTGACAATCCAAATAGCGGGACCTTATCAATAATATATAGATGAAAATTGCTTTAAAGTTTTCGATCCTAAAACTCCTTTCTCTGATTGTTATCCCGCCATTTCATAATCCTGCGTGATGATCAAATCGAGACATATAATCAGCACTTAAAATTTCTTGATTTAAATTTTAGTCTCGGCAACCCGGAGAAAGACATCAAATCCCCTAGACCGACACGTGAAGGTTTGGCTGGTTGATAAACCCGTGCCAACTCATAGAACGACTGACTACGCACCCGGACCAACCGAACCTCCATTAACCAAATAACATATCCTAACCGACGATCGTTATCAGCCACCTGCTCTCAAATATGAGACGGTCAGTAAATTTGGACATGACGCAAGGGTAAGCAAACGTACGAAGGCGACACTCAACCGTCCGCGTCTTTAATTATGACCAAAATACAGAAACCTGATGAGAGATCGCCTGGCAATCATCAGCCGGGCTATCAGAGCAATATGTCACACGGATACAAAAAACCCGGTCATCTGACCGGGCTGGTTCAACGTGGTTTTGACGTTGATTTGTGTTTGCTGCTTTCCGTTGGAAAGGAGGTGTGATTTTGATTTCGCCGTTTTTATTTTTAGTGGGTGGTGGGATGTAAGGTGCACCGGCGAATATCTTTCACTTGACCCGTAACCATTGTATCCAATATTTATACAAGCTAAAAATTAGCCCTACATAGAGCTAAAATTTAATGGTTACGCACCTGTGTATAAAATGAGTATGATTTATGTTTTTTTTATATGCGACCAATAATACTCAAATATTTTTTATATTTCCGCTAAGCGGAAACTTATGTCAGCCATTCAAATACTGATCTTGATTTTGCAGGATAAGACCTATCTGCTTAACCGCGTCAGCCGGCAGTAAACGACCCGACTCCACCACTTCAAGCAGAGCGCCGGCTTCGATCTCCTGCCCAACTGACGAGCCGGATAAGTATCTCAAATAATCACACAGCGCGTGATATTGTTTGGAGTCCAAAATGATGTCCTCCAACCTGTAAGAGTCCTTGTTCAGAGCTGACGACTTTTGAAACAGCTTAGCCAGATGATCGAGCAAAAATAAATCAAAGCCCTGCTCTGAAAAACGTTTGACTTCCGGGATGGTAACCCTGCTAGCCTGCGGATCCAACATATCCGGATCATACTTAAGAGCATCCTGATAATCCGCCACCGGATCTGTTGTCACTCGTTTGACACCTTTCTGCACCGGGGCCGGTTCGACGTTATATTTAAAAGATTTTTCCGGATTATTCTCATTTATCATATGTATATATGGTAGTCAGGCATCGCCGGATAGTCAAAGTAATAAAAAAACCGCTCAACCTAGGGGTTGGCGGCCAGAGTCAGGCACCGAATACCGATATCGCACAGGCGTTCTCGCGCCTGATCAGCTTTTGCGCGCCGCAAGGACCAAGATCGTAACAATACCTCCAGAACATCGGGCGCATCCAACCTCTGCAGCTTGACCATCATGTCCATGACATCGGGCGCCTGCTCCTCAAAATGCAAGGACCAGGCGTGTTCCGTATTGCCGTAGGCGGACATGATGACTGGGTACTTGGAGTCGAACAGATAGACTTCGTCCCGGTTCAAGGCCGTGAGCATGAACCGAATGGCCCGAGGATATCTGTTCCAGTCGGCCAAATCTTGGCTCACCAGGCGGACCGGAGAAGCCGCATACATGATGTTCTTACGCAAATCCGCCTGCTTGGCCATGGCCAGCTTCATCTCCTGTCCCAGCATGGCGTCTGAAACCAACAGCAGATCCCAAGCCTGACAATCGGGCACGTCGGTCTTTTGCTGACCGCGAATCCAGTCATGCACAGCTTGTTTTTCGGATTGAGCCAGCGGCATAATCCGGGTGGAGCCGGCCATGACCGACATGCCGTGTCTTTTTTGATAAAGCTCCTGGATGGTCATCTTTTCTCCTCTCTGGTGGAAACAGGGCGCGCAAAGGCGCTCATCAACCTTCGGCCGAGCCCCCGGGTATGCAAACAGACAAAAACCGGCATTTTTTTGCTCCAGGGGTGGTTCAAGAGGTAGTGTTCGAACAAGCGCTGTCTCTCGTCGCCCTGCAATACAGCCACACAAGGCTGACCGCGCCACATGAAGTGAGCTCCCAAGGCCACAATCCAAAACTCCCTCTGAAGATCCGGATAGGCTCTGGAAAAGGCGTAGAGCTCCCAAGGCGTGGCCGGACGGTAGACGTAGGGCTCTCGCAAGCTCTTCAACTCCTTAAGCACCTTAGCGGACGTGGTCTTGCGGTCGTAGTGCCACAGTCTCATGGTTCGCTCGCCGGCCGTCCTGTCCATGTGTTTACAAACGGCCTGATAGTGCCATTCGTGCGAACGGCTGAAAACACGCGAGACGCCGCCCGGAGTGAAATCCGCTTGCAAGTCCCTCAAATCCAGAGAGACCCGGTAATCTACCGGCAGTCTGAAAAAGGGAAGCACCATGTCCTCGCTCTGAATCCTGGGAGCGATCAGATCCGTCATCTTTTCAAGTGTCTCCCGGTCTTCGATGGCTCTGCGCAAATCCTCCAAACTACCTCCCCGGCTAACGACCGAGACGGCCAGGGCACCGAAGAACCTGCCTGACAGATCCAAAGCGCTCATCACCTCATGGCTGATCGGCCTTCTGGCTGTATTTTCCATAACTCATCCTTTCGGCCTTTGGCCATAAATCCGCGGGCGCGCTGTGCGCCAAAACGCGTTGGTTATCAAAGTTCAACTCATCCGAGTGCATAATTTAAGCCAAAAATAGCCGCCTGTCAACCCTGTTTAGGCTATTTTAACCTACAAATAACTCAATACAATATCAATAATTAAAACATGAATTTTGCATTTATTCTCATTTATACCCTCATTATTGACAATTGACCCGAACCCGGGTAATCATTACTCACACGGAGGCCAACCATGCTCACAGATCTCGGAGAAAATCTCCTGCTGGCGATCAAAAAGATTCAGCAACGCGAAGAAACCAAGCTGGAGCAAGAAGCCGAAGCCTGGGCCAAAAAACGCCTTGCTGAAATCATGCAAGAACTCAAGCACGAGAATTCCATGGGCAAGGAAGTCTACCTCCTGCCGGCAAATGGACATGATATTTCCGCCATCAACAAAAGACGCCTTCAAGCCTTTTGGCGATTGCTGGGAGTCGACATGGAAAAAGCTGATAGATATGGAGCAAGAGCTTCTCAATCCAAGCGCACGGATCATACCTGGGAGCTTGGCATCAGCCTTCCCGCTCTTCAAAATCTGCTCCTCTCCTCCAAACGCAAGGAGGAAGACTCATAGTGCCCTAGGCACTTTTTTATTTAGTCCGGCGACGGGCTGTCCTTCGAAGAACTGCCCCCCATCAACCTTTCCAGAGTGGCGACATATTCCTTAATCTCCGGCCCAAACTTATAAGTCGTAAATTTATTTTCCATAAACCAAACGAACCAGCCAATTTTGCGCAAAGCTTCGACAATGCGCGCTTTATGAAAAGTTTGCTTATCAACGCCCAACAATGACAAGATGCTCCGGCTGATGGTTTTTTGCCCCAAAAAGAAATGGGCGTGATCCAGGATGGACGGACCATAAAACGCCATTTCAAAATCTATAATCCAATATTTTCCCTTATTACCCATGAGCTGGGCACGGACCCAATCGCCATGCACCACGGAAGTCTGAAGCCGAAAAACGTCTTCGAGCCCCTTCACCTCCGTCTTCAACAATTTACGTAACTTCGTTGGCAATAACGTATTTATCTTAGAAAACTCATGCTTTAGGGCGGAAAAATCATATACAGGAAAAAGCTTGCTTTTAACTTTCGTGGTTTGAGCATGAAAAGCACCTAGCGTTTTGATATATGTTTCGTCTGATATACGCTGGTTATCACTTTGAATGAAATCCATCAAAAAAAACTTCCTGCCCTTAATGGTTTGAATTCTATGGATTCTCGGAATAAACGGCTCCTGGCAGTGTTTAGCTAGATAATCCTGACGTTTGATCTGCGCGTCCCAAATCTTGGGCACTGATTTTAAAATGTACTTTTTACCGCGCCACTCGACGATCTCAACACGGGATAAGGGATAATCCTGGATGACTTTGATCGTTCTATATTTTTTTAGTGACATACTTTTGACTAGCTTATCACGATATACAAAAAACCTCGATTTCTCGAGGTTTTTTGCTTAGTCCGGCGACGGGCTACTCTTCCAGGACCGGGTTGGGTCCAAGTACCATCGCTGCTGAAGGGCTTAACTGCTGTGTTCGGGATGGGAACAGGTGTGACCCCTTCGCTTGAGCCACCGGTCCCCTTCGCCCAACTACGTTGCGCTTCGGGGACCGTGGGCCCATGCTACATGTTATATGTTACATGCTACATGTTAATGATCGAAGATCGTACGTACAAGGCATAACCATGAAACATATAGCATGTATCATGTAGCGATAATATTCGTAATCCATCCATTCATGTTGCGTGCTATATGTTACATGCTACATGAAAACATTAGATGGCCGAAGCATCGAGCTATTAGTACGGCTCAGCTGAAGGTCTTGCGACCCTTACACTTACCGCCTATCAACCTCCTCGTCTAGAAGGGCTCTCTGAATTCTAATCTTGGGAACAGCTTCACGCTTATATGCTTTCAGCGTTTATCTGCGCCGAACGTAGCTACCCGGCGGTGCCCCTGGTGGGACAGCCGGTGCACTAGAGGTTCGTGAATCTCGGTCCTCTCGTACTAGAGATCCGCTCCCTCAAAATTCCACGCGCGTAGTAGACAGGAGACCGAACTGTCTCACGACGTTCTGAACCCAGCTCGCGTACCGCTTTAATTGGCGA
>Ga0116156_10000474_pt1 | contig 42389 bp, 47 predicted proteins | sample AD_UKC045_MetaG_FD_89891 | JGI IMG/M metagenome (GOLD analysis project Ga0116156, IMG submission 89891) | Active sludge microbial communities of municipal wastewater-treating anaerobic digesters from USA - AD_UKC045_MetaG | ecosystem: Engineered > Bioreactor > Anaerobic > Digestate | place: USA...
CATCAATCGTTTTGGCGCCCTAAAGGGCGGCTGGCTGGGACTGAAAAGAATTGCCCGATGCCACCCTTGGAATGACGGGGGATACGATCCGGTGCCGGAAAAAGGCGAAAAATAGGTAATAAAAATAATTAAATATCTGCTTTTTTGAAAAAGCGAGTAAACCATTGATCAAAAAGGAGCGACCAATGAAAGATGATGTTCACCGTTTTAATGGAGATCTCTGTTTTTGTCCAAAGACAGGAAAATGGAAACTTAATGGAATCCACACCAACGGCAAATGTTGCGACCAGTGTGGAGCATCCCTGCTAGATGAAGATGCTACCAAGAAAGTGTCGAATCACTGCCACGCCGGATAGGCTAAACTCCAGACAACTGTCGCCTCGACGACAATTGTCTGGATTTTTTTTATTTTACAAATCATTGACATCTTATTTTATTTGTTTTATTATGATAAAACTACTTTAAAATCTTAATTTTTGTAATTTTGATTTTTAGATGCTAATTTTTTGATTTATTTTTATGCTGACCGATGAAGCAAAAATTAAAATAATGGCCGGAAAAGGGGGAGACGGCATCGTCACCTTCGATAAGATAAAAATGAGTCTTGGTCCTACCGGCGGAAGAGGCGGAAACGGCGGCAACGTCTATTTTGAAGGTGTTTCCAATCTGGCCGCACTTAACAAATACAGGCACAAAAAAGAACACTGGGCCCAAGACGGGCAAAAAGGAAAAAGCGACAGGAAAGACGGATACAACGGAAAAGATATCATTCTCGCCGTCCCTATCGGCACTTTGGCCCATAATTTGGAAACTGGAAAAAAGATCGACATAACAAAAGTAGGACAACGGGTTTTGGCGGCCAAGGGCGGCATTGGCGGAAGAGGAAATTTTTATTTCCGCTCTTCAACAAACACTACGCCCAAGGAATTTGAAAAAGGAAAGTCGGGAGAAGCTTTTAATTTCGTTTTGGAACTACGCCTTATTGCCGATATCGGACTTATCGGTTTGCCTAACGCCGGAAAATCCAGTCTTTTAAATGAACTGACCAAAGCTGACGTTCGGGTAGCCGGCTATCCATTCACTACGCTTGAGCCAAATTTAGGAACTCTGGAGAATATAATTATCGCCGATATTCCCGGCCTTATTGAAGGAGCCTCCTTGGGAAAAGGATTGGGAATAAAATTTTTACGCCACATCCAGAGGACAAAAATATTAGCCCATTGCATAAGCCTGGAAGCATCTGATCTAAAAAAAGATTACGAAACCATCAGGCGGGAACTTGAGGAATACAGCGCCGAACTCGGCAAAAAAAAGGAAATTATCATTCTCACCAAATCAGACACTATAAATCCGAAAGAAATAGTCAAAAAAGAAAAGGAGATGAAAAAAATCAACCGCGACATTTTTATTTCTTCCATCCATGATTGGGAAAGTCTGGAAAAAATAAAATCAATTTTTATAAAATTAACTGAAAAATAAAGTTGTTTGAAATTTTTATCAGTGATGTTATAATAGATTTATGGGAAACAACAAACCAACAAAAGGACAGCTGGCCGCCGACAGAATAGCTGAAATTGTCGGCAGTTGGAAGTTTATACTCATTCAAAGCGCTATTGTCATCACTTGGGTGATTTTTAATATCATTGCCATAATCGACCATTGGGATCCATATCCTTTCATCCTTCTTAATTTAGTACTTGGCGTTCAATCGGCTTATACTGCCCCCATCATTCTTATGAGCCAAAATAGGGCAGCCGAGCGGGATAGAAAAAAGTTTGAAATAGACCTGTCTACCGACAGGAAAGCGGAAAGAGAAATTGAGCAGATACAAGCCCAGATCGAAAAACTGGAAAAAGATAAGATCGATAAAATTTTAGATATCCTAAAGAAATAATTGCAAACAATAATGACAGGTAATGATTTTTATATTATAATTTTGGCTGTTCTTTGGACTATTCCATGGAAAGGAGTGGCTCTTTGGCGCTCCGCCAGAAGAGGAGAAAGGATTTGGTTTATAGTTATGCTGATTATAAACACATTAGGCATACTGGAGATTCTTTATATATTTTTGTTTTCCAAAAAAAGGAAAGTTCAGATAGCCGAAATTCCGCAAAATAACTAAACAGAAAAGGAGATATGTATTGGATTTTTCTTATAATATTCATAATAGCGGTTCTGATTCCCGATATAATCCGGGGGGATGTAAATTTCCTGGCGGAAGAGCGGGCAGAAGAGGTGGCTATTTTTTTAATGGGCGGCTTGGCTTTTTTGGTTTTTATCAGAAACGAGCTTCAACTGATCTTTCATCGAAAAGCGCGAGAAAGAGACCAGAAGCGGATTGACCAGACCGTAAAGGATTTGGTAGAATCTTACAGCTACATCGGGGAGGTAAACCGCAAGATGGATATGCTAATGAATATAGCCCTTGGTCTTTCTGATCGGTCAATTCTCAGCAAAAAAAGAGAAAGAGAAATATACGAATCCATAATAACTGCCGCCAATTTCCTGCTTAAAGCCGAAAGCACCTGTTTAAGATTCATCAACATTAAAAACGGAAGAACAACCAAAGAGATAAAAATGGATGGGAAGCATCACTTGGTTAAAAATGAAGAGCTTATCGAGTTGGGTGATGATAAAACCGTAAAAAAGAACAAAGGTTATATAGTCATTGCCACTTCCCAAAAAATTAATAACATTCGGGGATTTCTGATTATCAGCGATTATGATGAAAATGAGGAAAAAAATCCAAAAAATGTGGAAATATTGAAAGTTTTTGCTTCTCAGGCCATTTTCCTTTATTCTTATATCAATCTTGATGCTAATGGTCGAGATTGCCCACCACAAAATAATTAATAATTTTTAAATAATCCTAAAAGCCGAATTTTGCAAAGTTTTTAGGAAAGTATAAAAATATGAAAAAAGAAGCGCAAAAAATCCGTCCTTTGGGAGAAAATGTTCTGGTTGAAACCGTAAAAGAGCAAACTAAAACCAAATCCGGCTTGGTTCTTCCGGAAACAGCCACTCCTGACCGGCCTCAGCAGGGAAAAGTGATAGGCATTGGCGACAGCAACAAAATAAAGGTGAAAAAGGGACAAAAGATAATATTTGCCAAATATAGCGGATCAGAAATAAAAATTGAGGAAAAAGATTATATTATTTTGAAAAATGAAGACATCTTGGCTGTTGTAGAATAAGAATCTTTCGAAAATAAAAAAATCTCTCCCGACTAAACGGAGAGGTTTTTTATTTTTTAAAAAAATAATTTGAATAATAAAAAATTATTTTACCACTTCCCACTGCTTTTCTTTCCAGGCGTTGAACCCGTCTGAAAGAGCCACCACATTGAACACTCCCAGATCAAAAAGGCGAGTGGCGGCCTTGAAAGCCCAAAGTCCGTCATTGTCATAAACGACTATTTTCTTTCCCATCGGAAGATCGTTTCTCTTTTTTTCCAAATCATTCAGAAAAATATTTACCGCATTTTTGATATGTCCTTCGGAAAAAGCATTTGGTTTTCTGACATCAATAATATAAATATCCTGATTTTCATCCAGCATCTTTTTCAAATCGTCGGTCTTGATGTATTTGACCTTGGACTGTTCGGTAAAAGATGTCGGATCGCCGTCAGAAATGGTGCGATTGCCCTGATTTCTCCAGGCATAAAATCCGCCTACCAAATAATAGGCATTGTTTATCCCGTTTTCCGGCAACACCTTTCCCACCAACTCGGAAATTTGCGGATCCTGAACGTCGTCAACAAAAACATATGTTTTATTTTTGTCCAAACTGGCAATGGCTTCCGCCAAATCGGAAGAGGGAACATTAAGAGAATCGATTATGTGCTCGGCATAAAAAGTTTCCATATCCCTTATGTCGATTACGGTCAGTTCTTCATTTTTAGCAATCTTATCCGCCAAGTCTTTGCTGAGAATCTGTTTTGATTTATTTTCTTTTTCTCCCGTGCCACTTGTTTTTTTGACAACCACTTCTTCTTTGGAAGGAAAGATGTAAGGGCGGGCAAAGCTTATGATGATAACTAAAATTATCAAAAAAAGGCCTATAAATATAGGAAGCATATTGCTGGAATCGGCTGATCTTTTTTTCATTTTTTTATTTTAATAACGCACCGACAAAGTCAGAATAGCCATTGATAAAATCATTTACTTTAGAATTGGGTTTTCCTTCCATCTGCAATTCTTCAATGATAATCAACCCTTCTGCAGTTTGCACGCCTATCTTGTCGCTAACGGAAAAAACTTCTCCAAGGTGATGTTTTGATTCGGGATTAGAAGCAATATGGCTTATCTTATTAAGCTTAAGCCTCAAATATGAATCCTTCCTTTTCCAAAAGGTGTAAATTCCCGGCCAAGGATAAAAAGCCCGGTAGCGATTATAAATTTCCTGCGCTTCACTGTCCCAATTTACTTTACCATCCTGTCTTTCGATAAGCTGGCAAATCGTCGCCTTTGAATTATCCTGACTCTGAGGTTTTATCTTTTTCTCTATCCATTGAGGGATAACTTCCAAAATTAATCGGGAAGAAGCTTCGGCTAATTTTTGGGACAATTCCGGATAAGTATCATCTTTTCCGATTTTTATTTCTTCCTGAAACAAAATATCCCCGGTGTCTATTCCTTCATCCATCAGCATAAAAGTAACGCCTGTTTCCTTTTCACCATAAAGAAGGGCGTTTTGGATAGGAGACGGTCCGCGAAATTTTGGCAAGATGGAAGCGTGAACATTGATAGAGCCGAATTGAGGAATCTCTAAAATTTTTCTGGGTAAAATTTTGCCATAAGCGGCCACGATGATTAAATCCGGATTCAATGATTCCAGTTCAGCCGTTGCGATTTCATCAAAATTTTTCGGCTCCAAAACGGGTATTTTATAACCTTCGGCAGTTATTTTAACCGGCGACTGGCCAATTTCTTGGTTTCTGCCGGTTTTTTTATCCCCCTGGGTATAAACAGCCTTAACATTATATTTAGACGAAACCAATGAACGCAAAATCGTTTCTGCAAAAGACGACGTGCCCATGAAGACAATACTTATTTTCAAAGGATCTTTGTTCATTTTTGGATAAATTAATTTTTATTTTCCTTGTCAATAATAAGCAAGCCGTCCAGATGATCAATTTCGTGCTGGAAAGCGCGGGCAAGGAGTCCTTCAGCCTTGATAGTAATTTTTTCTCCGTGCCTGTTAACCAATTTTACCGTAACTTTCTTAGATCTTTTAATGGGAATGAATTTTCCCGGAAAAGAAAGACAACCTTCTTCTGCCATTTCCTTTCTTATGGATTTTGATTTAATCACCGGATTAACAAGGATATGGGTTTTTCCTTCCAGTTTAATAATGCAAAGACGCACCATTTTTCCCACTTGAGGAGCCGCCAGACCAAGAGCGTTGCCGCTTTTTTCCATTGTCTCAATCATATCTAAAATAAGCTGTTTTATTTCCGGATCTTTAGGATCCTTAATTTCTTCAGCTTTTTTTCTTAGGATATCGTTGGGATAGGTAAGAATAGGTAGGTTCATAAATTATATAATACTGATAGGATCAACATCGATAATCCACCCATTAGGAAGAGATTTCAATATTTTCACCAAATTATTAACCGCTTTGTTTTTTGATTTTATTTTTATTGTGATTTGTTTTTTAAATCTTCCTCTTATCTTTGATACGTATGCATCCTGAGGTTCTGACACTTGAATTTCGGAAGACAGTTTGCAAATCATCTTGAAAACATCATTTGCCGCCGATGCCGCTTTTTTGTAATTGAAATCTTGAATTACGAGCTTAATAATTTTTCCGTACGGAGGAAGATACAAAATTTTTCTTTCTTCCAATTCTTTTTTGAAAAAAGATTCAAAATCCCGACTTTGCGCCCATTTTATTGTTTTATTTTCCGGATTAAAAGTCTGAATGATCACCACGCCGGGAAATCTGGCATCAGGTCGGCTTGTTCTGCCGGAAACTTGAAAAATATAATCAAAAGCTTTCTCAGCCGCGCTGAAATCCGGAATAGAAAACAGATTATCTGTATCTATAATACCAACTAAAGAAACGTTAGGCAAATCCCATCCCTTGGAAATCATCTGTGTCCCGATTAAAATATCCGCCGCACCGGATGAAAAAGATTCATAAATTTCTTCTTGGCTGTTTTTCTTTTTTGCCACTTCGCTGTCAAGGCGTAAAATTTTCGCTCCCGGAAAAATATCTTTGATTTCTTTTTCTACTTTTTGCGTTCCCAGTCCGACGTTTTTAAAGGCTATGCCATGACATTTGGAACATTCCGGAATAATGGAAGTTTCATGGGCACAATGAACACATTTGTAATTTCCCTTGTTGCTTTTGATAAGCGCCCGATCACATCGCGGACACCTAAGCACGGTTTTGCAATTCTCACACACGGAAAAATTGCTCATTCCTTGGCGATTAATGAAAAGAACGGCTTGTTGCTTGTTTTTAAGAGCATAGGCAATTTCGCCTTGGAGTTTTTTGGAAATAGAGGAATAATTTTTCGGCTTCTGCCATTTTTCTTTTCGCATATCCACCAACTCTATAGAACGTAATTGGTTATTGGTAATTGGTAATCGGGATGTCTTTTTTTCCAAATTACTAATTACTAATTGCGAATCAACATTTTTCAAGTCTAATTCGGGCAATTCAACCAGTTTAATATTTTTGTTCATGGCTTTATAATAACTTTCGAGTCTCGGCGTAGCCGAACCGAAAACCACGGGACACTGGTACAGTTCGCCCATTTTTTCAGCCAAAGTCCTGGCATCATATCTCGGATTCATATCCCATTGCTTATATGACATATCCTGCTCTTCATCAATCACAACCATGCCTAATTTTTTAAACGGCGCAAAAACAGCCATTCTGGTACCGATTATTATCTTTGCTTCGCCCGATTTGATTTTCTGCCAGTTTGACCAATATTGGCCTTTTGTAACATTACTGCTTAGAAGCACCATTTCATCAGGGCTAAAATATGCCCCATAGCGTTCCATAGCTTGCGGCGTCAATGTTTGTTCCGGAACCAACACCAGAAACTGTAAGTTTTTTTCTTTTTCTTTTAATTTTATAATCGAATGGATATATACTTCCGTTTTTCCCGATCCGGAAAGACCATATAAAAGAAAATTTGAAATTTTAAATTTGAAATTTGAAATTAAATTTACGGCGTTCTGCTGTTCAGCTGTCAAAATAATGTTCTTTTTTTTATTCTCGATTCTTAATTCATAATTCTTAATTCTTTTTTGACGTTTTGGTACAAACCCCTTCATCACTATTCCGAGCGGAGAAATATAATAGTCGGAGATAAACTGTGCCAATTTCATTTGTTCCTCGGTCAAAAAATTTTCTTCTATGATTTTATCTATTTTTTTGAGTTCGATATTTCCCAGCCTATGAAAATCGCTCCTTGAGCCTAAAACTATCCCTTCCAATTTCCTTCTGAAAAGCGGGACAGACACCAAAGTTCCCGGCGCCAGTTTTTTATCATTTAAATACGAAAAAGACTGATTACGGGTCAGGGGAATGCGCGTCAAAGGCACGACATCAATGATAAATTTGTCACTTTTCTTTTCTTTGGCCATATGCTATATTGTATTAGCTCCTTAAATAAAAGGCAAAAGGCTAAATCCTTGTTTTTATAAAGAAATTCACACGTTGAAAGAGGAGGATGAATATGGATTTTTATAAAATTATCAGTGTTTTATCCGGTATTTTGCTTGGTGTATTTTTATGGTCATTCGGTAAATTGATTTGGCGTCTTCGCTGGCCCAAAGGCCACTTTATAAATCCCGATAAATACTGAATTTCCCGAGGCGATTAGCACATTTAGCTGATCGCCCTTTATTTTTTGCCAAAATGACCGTTTTAAGCTATTATTTATCCTATGAAGCGTAAAATTTTTATATCCATAAATATCCCCGAAAGAGCGAAAAAAGAGCTCACAAAGACAATAGAAAAATGGTCTGATTTGCCGGTGAAGTGGGTAAAAGAAGCCAATTTTCACATTACCTTGTTCTTTTTGGGCTATATTGACGACGAAACGACCAAAGATGTTTGTGAAAAGGTAAAAATAGCGGCTCAAGAAGAAAATATTTTTGATTTGGAATTTGACCGTATCGAATTAGCGCCGGAAAAAGATGATCCAAAAATGATCTGGCTTACCGGCGCTCCCAGCGAAGAATTGAAAAATTTATACGAAAAAATTGAAAAAGAACTGGACATTTTCCGGGCGCCCAAAAAATCTTTCCGCCCCCATATAACCCTGGGAAGAATAAGAAAGCATAAGTGGGAAGACTTGACGGAAAAACCGGAAATTTCTGAAAAATTTTCCCTTTTTGTGACCGCAGAAACAGTAGACATAATGGCTAGCGGTTTTGGAGAAGGGGAAAGCGAATATGCCCTCATTGAGTCTTGTCCGTTAAAATAAATTTTGTAAATATTTTTACGCAAAAAACAATATCTCCCTTTTTCATTTTTTAATTTTTTCCATCAGACAGACACTCTTCGTATTTTCGTATTATTGTTCTGCTGTGTCCATATGTGGTTATATGGATGCGAAAGAAAAAATAATTCCATAAAAATGTCAAAAGTAAAAACACATTTGATAAGCCAAAAGGAAAAGCAGGAGATAACCGGTTATTTTTATAATACAATTTCCAATTTAAAATCAAAGAAAGAGGTGATTGATTTTTTTATCGGACTGCTTACTCCCAGTGAAACTTTGATGTTTGCTAGGCGCTTGCAAATTGCCAAAATGCTTCTAGGCGGTGACAGCTATGAAACCATAAGAAAACGAGTCAAGGCAAGCAATCAAACAATCACTAAAACCGATCAATGGCTGCATAATGGAAAAAAGGACTATGAAAAATGGATTGAAAATTGCCTTAAGCGAACAAAAACTGGAAATAAGAATTTTGAAAAAAGCTTGCTCGACAAATACCCCGCACATAGACTTTTAAAAAACATCCTTCAGTGAAATATAATATATTTCCTTATAACCACATATGGACACAAGAAGCAAATTTGATATTTTGGGAATAAAAATTGACGATTTTAGCAAAAAAGAAACGTTGGAAAAAATTAAAATTTTTTTGTCTGAACCAAAATTCCATCAAATCGCCACTATCAATCCGGAGTTTATCATGGAAGCCCAGAAAAACCAGGAATTCAGGAATATACTGAACAGCTGCGATCTAAACATTGCTGACGGCATGGGAATAAAATTTGCTTTTTGGCGATATGGCAGACACCTCAAATGCCGGATAGCCGGAGCCGACCTTATGGAAAAGATTATCAGACTGGCCAACAAGGAAAAATTGAGCATATTTTTGGCAGCAAAAAAAGACGGACTCAGTACTTGGGAAGAAACGCGGAATGCTATCGCTAAATTTTATCCGAATTTGATAGTCGACGGGGACGACATAGACACAAAAGACAGCGCATATCAGATCATGAGCTCCAGCTGCCAGATAGTTTTTTGCAATTTTGGAGCGCCTTATCAGGAAACCTTTATCGCAAGACAAAATAATGATAGAATAAGGCTAGCCATGGGAGTAGGTGGAAGTTTTGATTTTCTCACGGGATATGTCCGCCGCGCTCCATGTTTTTGGCGCCTAATGGGACTTGAATGGCTCTGGCGCTTGATACTTCAGCCTAAAAGGCTAAAAAGGATATGGAACGCAGTAGTTGTTTTTCCAATAAAAATAATTTTAAATAGATGAATAATTTAAACATAAAATTAGTTGAAAAAGAACATGTTGAAATGAGAAAAAAGTTTAATATGAAAATAAAATAATACTATAAGATTCGTATATTTTTACGAAATTAGTAGTTCATAAAGAATGACAAAACCACGCGTTAGATTTGCGCCATCACCAACCGGATTTATGCATATCGGAAATTTCCGAAGCGCTTTATATGATTACTTATTCGCCAAAAAAAATGACGGTGATTTTGTGTTGCGCATAGAAGATACTGATCAAAAAAGATTTGTTACGGGCGCGCTTGAAAGTTTGATAAACGTTTTAAATTGGGCTGATGTTAATTATACAGAAGGAGTTTTTCAAAAAGATTCCAAATTCCAAATTCCAAATTCCAAATTCTATGATTCAAAATCTTATAAAGGAATCATAGAGATAGGGGAGTATGGACCATACATCCAATCAGAAAAACTGGAAGTTTATAAAAAATATGCGGAAACATTGGTGAAAGACGGCCACGCTTATTATTGTTTCTGCGAACCGGAAAGACTGGAAGAGATGAGACGTGATCAACAGGCCAAGAAACAGCCGCCAATCTACGACCAATATTGTCTGCGGAACGTAACTCCCGAAGAAGTGAATAAAAAACTTAAAAGTAATTGCCCTTATACTATCCGCCTCAAGATGCCCAAAGATGAAATGATTGAATTTGATGATATTATAAGAGGAAAAGTAAAATTTGATACTAATCTTGTTGACGACCAGGTGCTTTTGAAATCCGACGGCTATCCCACCTATCATTTGGCCAATGTCGTTGACGACCACGAAATGAAAATAACCCACGTCATCCGCGGAGAAGAATGGCTTTCCAGCGCTCCCAAACACTTGATTCTATATAGATATTTTGGCTGGGAACCGCCGCAATTCGCCCATGTGCCCCTGCTTCTCAACACCGACAGATCAAAACTTTCCAAAAGACAAGGTGACGTGGCTGTGGAAGACTACATCAAGAAAGGTTATCTAAAGGAAGCTATCATTAATTTTGTAATATTTTTAGGGTGGAATCCAGGCGAAGGATCGACTCAGGAAATTTTTACCCTCGAAGAACTCACTCAAAAATTTGATCTTTCCTGCGTCCACAAAGGCGGCGCGGTATTTGATATCCAAAAACTCGACTGGATAAATTCCCAATGGATCAAAAAATTATCCATTGATGAACTCTATGAACGATCATTGGAATTTTGGCGACAGAAAGAATTTTATAATATCTGGGACAAAGAACAACAAAGAAAGAACAACAAAGAAAAAGGAGATTATATTAAAAAAGTCTTAACCGTTGAACGCGATCGCCTGATAAATTTATCCGGAGTGGGGGAGAACAATATTTTCTTTTTTGTAAGCGACATAGATTATGATAAAAATCTTTTGCGTTGGAAAGAAATGAGCGATGAAAATTTGAAAGCATCGCTTCAAAAATCATTGGATATTTTAACTGAAATTTCTGATCCTTTGTGGACTAAAGAAAATTTGGAGAAACTGCTAGTGGAAGCAGCCGGAGATAAAAAAGGAGATTTGCTTTGGCCACTTCGGGCCGCTCTCACCGGGCAGCAGAAATCACCTTCGCCTTTTGAAGTAGCCTGGGTCCTGGGTAAAGAGGAAAGCATAAAAAGAATAAAAAAAGCCTTGTCTTTATAGGATAAAAAATGATAAAAAAAGATAAAAATAAAATAAGCTTATTTTCATTGATATTCCTCGGCATTTTAGCCATGGCTTTTCTTACTCTGGAAAAAAATTATACCCAAGCCGAATCCTGCGAGGATCAATGCAAGGCCAGTTATCCTGATGATGAAGATAAGCAGGATGACTGCGAGGAAGACTGCAAGAAATTGGACAAAAAAGCGGAAATGTATGAAAGCATTATAAAACTCAAAGACAAACAAGAAAGCACTTTGGCTGCTCAGGTGAACTCAATAAATCAGGAAAAAATGGAGACTCACAGCAAGCTTCAGCTGACTCAAAAAGAATTGGATGAACTGACTAAAAGAATTGAAAACTTAGAGGAAGCAATAAAAGAAAAAGAAGCGAACATAAATGTGCAGAAAAAGATTCTTACCGGACTAATGCAATCATATTATGAATACGACCAGCAGGGAATTTTAGGGCTGGTAATCATAAATAAGGATTTTTCCGAAACTCTCAGTCAATCAGATTATCTGGAACAATCCGGAGCGAAAGTTTCCGAAATTCTATCAGATATTGAAAAATCAAAAAGCGAACTGGAAAACGACAAAAAAGAGTTGGACGAAGATATGCAGAAAAATTTAGATCTCAAAGAAGAATTGGCGGATAAAAAAGCTGACCTCCAATATACCGAGCGGCAAAAGCAAAATCTTCTCACTCAAACACAGGGAGAGGAAGAAAAATACCGCGGACTCTTGGCTCGAGTGGAGGAACAAAAACAGGAACTTTTCAATTTTTCCGAAGCCGGCAACCTGGATGAAGTCAGCGCCAGTGTAAGCAAATATCCCAAACCCAAAGATAATTTGGCTTCTACTTCCTGGTATTTTTCCCAAAAAGATTCACGTTGGGGAAATAAAAAAATCGGAAATTCTTCTTCTCTTATGAAAGATTATGGTTGTGCCGTCACTTCTGTCGCTATGGTTTTCAAAAAAAACGGAGCTAGCACTGATCCGGGAAAAATGTGCCGCGAAAAAATATTTTATTATGATCTTATCAAATGGCCAGCCACCTGGAGTCCTGGAATTTCCCTTTCTTCTTCCGTTTCCCATGGCAATATAAAATGGTCCACTATTGACAGCGAAATTAAAAAAGGCAATCCTGTCATAGTTTACATTAAAAAAACCAACGGCCGAGGAGGACACTATGTGGTGGTCACCGGCAAAGATAAAAAAGATTATATTGTTCATGATCCATATTTTGGTTCCAATCTCTATCTTGGCACTTCTAAATCATTAGTGGGAAAAATCGGAGTTGACAGTAAGGTCGCCATTGACCAAATGATTATATACAAATAATAGGGGAGAGGTAATATAGCCTTGGTATTAACCAAACATTCAAAACATAAAAATAGATAAAAAAAACAACCGCTGTTATTCTGGTTGTTTTTTTATTTTCAAGAAATATTTTACTCGGAGTATTTTGTATTAAATAAAAACTATTATATTTATATTTTAAAAAATTATTTTTGAAAAAATTTAAAAAATATTTTTAAAAAAAATAGCGATGACCTAACGACGCGGGAGCATAACAGCCTATAGCGTTTCCGAAACGGCTTCCAAAATTAGGTTCTGCGAGAAATGAAGGGAGTAAGGGATACATAGATGTATCCCAGGACGGGTTCTTTTGAAAGACCCATGAGGTTATGCCAAATGTCGTAAAAGATACATTGTGCGACACTGTTCATATTTCCTCCCCTCCCGGCATTTCCCTTAAAAACAGGAACCGGAATCAAAAGGCAAAAACAAATAAAAAATTATCCATCTTCCCTTTTCGATGCCTGGATCATTATATATTACAATGAAGAAATAAAATTTTTAAAAAATTTTATTTTTATTTGTATAAATATTGCGACTTCTTCTCACTTTTTTTAAGCTAACCAGTCTTCCCTATTTTTTACTTTTTATTCTTATAATCTTTGATGGCCGCATGAAGCCCATCAGCCGCCAAATTGCTGCAATGCATTTTGATTGGCGGCAAACCTTCCAAGGCATCCGCTACGTCATCACGAGAAATTTTCATTGCTTCATGAAGAGTCCTCCCTTTGGCTAAATCGGTAATCATGGAAGAGGTAGCGATAGCCGAAGCGCAACCCAAAGTTTCAAACTTTATATCGTTTATCACTTCCCCTTTTGTTTTGTCTTTTTTGACACGGATATAAATTTTCATTAAATCACCGCAGGTGGGATTGCCCACAATGCCGACACCGTCGGCTTTTTTTATCACGCCCTGATTATGAGGACGGGTAAAATGTTCTAAAACTTTTTTTGAATACATATATTATGTGATGTTTAAATTAATAATTATATTTGTCATTCCCGCCCCGCATCAAGCGCGGGGTAAACTCCAGCGGGAATCTAGTGTATAAATTTAATAAACCAGATTGGATCCCCGCCTACCTGCCTCGCCGGCAGGCGGGCGCGAGGATGACGCTTCGCGTCATTTTTTAGCTTGGTAATAATCCCCCAAAACATTCCCTGAAACTTTCCTGAGTTTTTCGATAATGTTTTTTAATTTTGAAATGGTATATTCTATTTCCTTCTTGGTCGTGTTTTTCCCCAGCGTCAATCTGAGCGATCCATGAGCTTCTTCCGCTTTCATTCCGAGAGACAAAAGCACATGGGACGGCGAAAGAGAGCCGGACGAACAGGCGCTGCCGGTAGAAGCCGCAATTCCTTCCGCATCCAGCATTATAAGGAGACTCTCCCCTTCTACATTTTGAAAAGAAAAATTGGCATTATTCGGCGAACGTTTTATTTTCGATCCGTTAAGTCTTGTTTTCGGAATTTCTTTCAAAATTTTATCTATCAGATAATTTCTTAATTTTAATATTTCATTTTTCTTATTTTTTGTTCCTTGATCATTGATCATTGATATTGCTGTTCCAAGCCCGACAATTCCCGGCACATTGTGCGTGCCGGCTCTTTTTCCGCCTTCCTGCCCTCCACCGTCCATCACCTGCTTTATAGCTGTTCCTTTTCTGATATAAAGGGCGCCAACGCCTTTCGGGCCATAAATTTTATGAGCTGACATAGAAAGCAAATCCACGCCGAGCTTATTGACATTACAATTAAAATAATTTATCGCCTGTGTTGCATCAGTATGAAAAAGTAATTTGTAATTAGTAATTGGTAATTTGGAATTGTAATTCTTAATTAATTTTCCGATTTCCGCGATTGGCTGGACAGTGCCGATTTCGTTGTTGACATACATAACTGAAACCAAAATGGTGTTGGGCTTTATCGCCTTTTTTACATCTTCCGTGAAAATTATTCCTTCCTTGTTGGGTTTTATGAAAGTCACTTCGGCCAAATTTTCTTTCTGAGCTGCTTTGCAAGCATCCAAAACACAATGATGTTCAAAGGCGGTAGTGATGATATGAGGAACTCGCAAATTAGAACTAATTTTAGGCAAATTGGAACGAATATTATCATAATATGCTCGCAATACGCCTTTTACCACCAAATTATTGGATTCAGTCGCGCCAGAAGTAAAGATTATTTCTTCTTTATCAGCACCAAAAAAATCAGCCGCGCTTTTTCTGGCTTTTTCCAAAGCTTTATTGGCTTCATTGCCAAATTCATGAAGTGACATGGCATTGCCGTATTTCTCGCTGAAATACGGAAGCATAGAAGCTAAAACTTTTTTATCAACCGGGGTCGTCGCCCCGTGGTCGAGATATATTTGTTTCATAAAAATTAATACCCCGTCATCCTGAACTCAATCCGCCATTGGCGGAGAAGAGTGAAGGATCTATTTTGTGTTATCAATAGTTTTACGATTTATTGCAAAACTATAAATAACCATTTATAGATCCTTCGTCCTCCGACGTAATGTCAAAATCCTCAGGATGACGTTTTTTATATTAAATCACTTAATTTTATCCCATATAATGTTTTTTTTATCTGCTCTCCGACTTTGTTCCAGACAACTATTTGCGACGAACATTTATTAAGCATGGCACATTTCTTTCCCGCACAATTCATCGGAACAATCGGACCCTCTACCACTTCAATTATTTCGCCGACTTTCATAAGTGACGGTTTTTTAGCAAGCATGTATCCCCCATTTTTCCCGCGCTGACTTTTGACCAGATCGCTTTTTCGCAGTTCATTGATAAGACGTTCCAGATATTTCACTGAAATTTTTTCGCTTTTTGATATTTCCTTGATGCTTTTTTGCGCGGGATGGTCTTTGGCCAAATTGACCATGGCTTTGAGCCCATATTCAGCCCGTGTTGAGAATTTCACCCTGTTAAATAATTCTGTTTTATGCTCCAATAAGCCTAAAAAAGAATAAACTTATTAGTTAAATTTTACCCTATAAATATCAGTATTTAACAGGGTAAATGTTTTTAATCCTACTTAATTAGTATGCATTGATAATACCCTATGCTTTAAAATCTGTCAAATAAAAAAAGTATCGGGCGATTTTGCCTGATACCTTGGGATTTTAGTGGTGACGGAGAGCGGAATTGAACCGCTAACAAACAGGTTTGAGCCTGCCGCTCTAACCACATTGAGCTACTCCGCCATCATGTGTGAAAGGATGTTAGCAAATATTGGCATTTCCGTCAACCAGTTGTTATAATTTCTATGCACTACGCTTAACACTTAATATTTTCTAATAAATCATGCGCATTTCATATTCTTCCATGGACAATTATCGAAATTGTCCCCTAAAATATAAACTCAAAGAAATAGACAAGCTGAAAGAACCTAAATCAAAAGAGGCGGTTTTTGGATCCACTATCCACGAAACGATGAAATTTATCCACACCCCGGGTATTCTCTCTCCCACTTTGGATCAAGCCCTGGAACATTTTGGCAATTCTTGGAATCCGGCTGTCTTCGAAAATCCAGATGAAGAACGAGCGGCTTTTACGCAGGGCGTCCGCATCATTCAGGATTATTACAAAAAAAACAATCCGGCTAATTTTAATATAGTAACTTTGGAATCGCGTTTCCAAATTGAAATTGGCAAGGAAGACAACAAGCATATCGTTTCCGGCATCATTGACCGCATCGATAAAACCGAAGATGGATATGAAATTATTGACTATAAAACAACCAGAAAAATGCCGACCCAGGAAAAAGTGGAAAATGACCTTCAACTTTCCGTTTATCTTCAAGCCTTCCTTTCCCATTATCCAAAAGAGATAGAAAATTTGGAAAATATCAAAGTCAGCTTGTATTACCTAAAACATGGCGTAAAACTTTCCGCTACCAGGACCGCGGAGCAACTAAAAACCAATGAGCAGTTTTTTCTCGATACTATAAAGTCAATAGAAGAAGGAAAATTTGAACCGCAAATATCCCCGCTTTGCGATTGGTGCGGATTTCAAAACATATGTCCGATGTGGAAACATAAATTCAAGGAGATGAGAAAACTTGATACGGACGAAATAAACGCCATTATCGGCGAATATATCGATTTAAAATCAGCCATGAATATCACCAAAGAGAGATTGGGAAAACTTCAGGAAGATATTGCTCTTTATATGGATCAGGAAGGCGTGGAACGTGTTTTTGGAGAACAAGGAATCATTGCCAGAACAGCCAGAAAAACTTACAAATATGACGAGAAAAAAATCAGAGAAATTTTGGAACCGCTTGATAAATGGGAAGATGTCCTGAAAGTGGACGGCATTGCCCTCAAAAACATCCTGGGCGTTTTGCCCATAAATATCCGAAAGGAAATAGAAAAAGCAAAAACCCTGAGCAAGGAAAGTTCCGGTTTTATCGTTAAAAAGAAATGATTCTTATCTCACTTGCGTAAAATAAACAAGTTTATGAATAAGATTAAAAAATTCTTAGAACATTTTTTTCTCATTGACGACTCTCCGCATAAAGTGGCGGCCGGAGCGGCACTCGGAATTTTTCTGGGCATCATCCCGGGAGAAGGCGTAACAGCCGCTTTGATTTTGGCCACCATCTTTAGACTAAATAAGCTTTCAGCCGCCGCCGGAGCTCTCTCCACCAATATGTGGGGAACATTGGCCATTCTTCCTCCAGCCTCGATAATTGGTGGATTTATCTTCAATACCAATCCCAAAGAACTTATAGAAAGTTTCCATAACACCTATGATTTGGGTTTTAAATTTTTCTTGAGCAAGGCCATTTTTTTTGATCTGGTTTTCCCTTTGGCAACAGGCTTTATAATTTCCGCCGCCGCCGTTGCCCTATTATTTTACTTTGCCATTTATTTTACTTTGAAATATAAAAAACTAAAATTCAAATAAAGAATTTTAGTTTTTTATATCCGACATCTGCCCGCAGGTAGATTATTTTATAACCGTTCCTTTGAATTTTTCTCCGTTCAGATAACTCTCCAGGTTTTTTAGGTTTTTCCCGTTCATAATAGCCACTTCCATATTATGCTCCTGGGCAATCTTGGAAGCCACCGGATCGAAAGGCACATTCATCCCCGGATCCCATTTATTCCCTACCATTTTTCGAAAATCCGCCCAGGAAATTTCTTTTATTTTTTTAGCGTCATTAAATTTTTTAGGATCTTTATCGCAAACATAATCAATATTGGAAAGATTGATGATATTTTTGACGTTGAAATATTTTCCCAGCACCACCGCGTCATAATCGGTAGAAAACCCTGGCCGCCAGCCGGCCGCTACCATGATAGAACCCTTAAAATTATAAAAATCCTCAAGATCATTGGGATTTTTATTTATCACCGGATGAGCGTATTTTCGAAAAATTGTTCGGACCAAATGAGCATTCATTCTGGTAGCATGGATCCCCAGCCAGTCACGATCCTCATTGGTAAGATCGGTAACTTTGAAAGCCGCCTGCTGATATTCCCTGGCGGCAAATCCGCCGCCGGTTATGATAATGAATTTTCTTCCTTTTTTAATTTGCTCCACTATTAAGCTTTTGAATTTTTTTAAAAAAGCCCAGTCAATTCGGTTAGGAACGATAAGCGACCCGCCCAAAGATATGACAAATATTTTTTTGCCGTTTTTCATAAATTATTATTAAAAGTTATTTGATACAATTTTTATCTGGCAAATACCCTTTTGATTTTGCCTCATTCTCGTCCTTAAAGCAAGTGATGTTTTCCGGCTTTATTCTTTTCGCCCACTGGCAACCGGGGAGATGATATTTATCGGAATTTTTACTGCCGACATAGGCACAATTTTCGGTGCTACTGTTGCTACTGCCGGAGGTATTCGAGGCCTCCTGGGCCAAATTTTGAGCTCTGGGAGCATTTTCCTCTGCTCTGTCAGCGTCCGCCCCGCAAACCGCCTGACCGGAACTTGTTTTTTCCACAATTATCGGATTTTCCCTTATCTCACGGCCTTTTAGCAGGCCGGCCTCAAAAGACAGGGCCGAAACCAGCATAAAACCAAAAATGAGGATTATTTTTGTTTCATGCTGCTGCCAAAATTCTTTTATTTTTATTTTCATTTGATTATTGACATTATAGCATAATTTTGGTAAGCTATTTTCTGTAACTGATATTAACCTTTTTCTAGATACTAGCTACAAAATACCTGCCTACCGGCAGGCAGGCTAGATACTAGATACTAAACAAATGGCACATAGAAAAGCCGGTGGATCTACTCAATTAGGAAGAGATTCAATATCCAAAAGATTGGGTGTTAAAAAATTTGGCGGTGAAAAAGTTTCTACCGGCCAGATAATTATCCGGCAAAGAGGAACTAAATTTCACCCGGGGCGTAACGTCAAGCGAGGAGAAGATGATACTCTTTTTGCCATGAAAGACGGAGTGGTAAAATTCAGCACCAAAAAAGTCAAAACGTTTACCGGAAAACTGACAGCCAGAAGATTTGTTTCCGTGGAAGAAAAGACTGCAATCAAGAAAACCAAGAAAAATAAATAAGTTCTGCGGCATAAAAAAAGCTCCGGTTCAAACCGGAGCTTTTTTTATTTCTTTTTGATACTAGCTTTTACGAATTCATAAAACAAAGGGTGTGATTTTAACGGACCGGATTTAAGCTCCGGATGAAATTGCGTGCCCAGAAAGAAAGGATGGGAAGATTTAGGCAGCTCCGTCACTTCCATGAGCCTGCTATCGGGAGAAACTCCGGAAAAAATCAAACCGCCTTTTTCCAGTCTTTCTATATATTCAGGATTGACTTCCCATCTGTGTCTGTGACGTTCGGAAATTTTATTTTTTTTGTAGGCGCCGTAGGCGATTGTTCCTTTTTTGAGCAAGGCCGGATAAGCTCCCAATCTCATGGTTGCTCCGTAATTTCTATCTTTTAAATTTTTCTTTTGTTCGGGCATAATATCTATAACCGGATACTTGGTATTACGGTCAACTTCCGTGGTATTGGCGTCTTTCATTCCCAGGACATTTCTGGCGTATTCAACAACCGCCAACTGCATACCGTAGCAAAGCCCAAAAAAAGGAATTTTATTTTTACGTAAAAATTCAATGGCTTTGATTTTTCCTTCCACGCCTCTCGATCCGAATCCGCCCGGAATAATTATGCCGTCATATTTTTTCAATTCCTTTAATTTTTCCGGCTCACGTTCAAAAACAGCACTGTTAATCCACCCGATTTCGGGTTTAACATTCAATTTATATGCCGCGTGCTTTATCGCCTCCAAAACACTGATATAAGCATCGGAAAGGATAAAATCGCCGGTGCCGAAATATTTTCCCACTACTCCGATTTTCACTTTTCCTTTCGGATGCTTGATTTTATCCACTAAATCAAACCATTCCTTAAGATCGGTTTTTTTATACGGCAAATCCAGTTTTTTGAGAATCAATCGGCTAAGATCATCTCTTTCGAAATTTATCGGCACTTCATAAATACTGTCGGTGTCCGGAGCGGATACGACATATCTTTCCGGAATATTACAAAACATGGCGATTTTTTCTTTTCTTTTTTGATCAATATATGTTTCACTTCTCGCCACAATGACATCGGGAAGGATTCCGGCGCCGTTTAAGGTTCTTACGGCATACTGGGTAGGCTTGGTTTTCATCTCGCCAACTTTGGAAGGGATCGGCAGATAGCTGACCATCACGAACATCACGTCATCCGGATGTTTTATTTTCATCATTCTGGCCGCCTCCAGAAACAACACGTTTTGGTATTCCCCCACCGTTCCGCCGATTTCAACAAGGGTGATATCAGACTTGGCTTTGCTGGAAGCTTTTTCAATCCTGTCTATGACTTCCAATGGAATGTGCGGCACAACTTCTACGCATCGTCCGTTATATTCCAAATTTCTTTCCTTGTGGATGACCGTTTCATACACTCTTCCCGTTGTCATATAATTATCCTTAGTGAGAGTGACATCCAAAAATCTTTCATAATTGCCCATATCCTGATCAGTTTCATCTCCGTCATCCAGCACAAAAACTTCTCCGTGCTCGGTCGGATTCATGGTCCCCGCATCGACATTGATATACGGATCAATTTTAAGAGCGGTGACGTTAAAACCGCGGTATTTCAATATGGCACCAATAGAAGAAGTGGTTATTCCTTTGCCAACCCCGCTCATCACCCCCCCGACAACAAAAATATACTTTCTGTTTTTTTTCATATTTTTAAAACCCCCGGCTAGTTAATATAAAAAAGCCGCCTGCCCCTAAACCTGACGGCATACGAACCGGCAAGCAGGCTCCCCCGCGACTTTCCTTGTTTTATTTATAAGATCAACTATGCTTCTTCGATTGAAAGGCTTATCTGAGAAATAATATTCGGCGCTAATTCTAGTTTAACGGAATACGTTCCAATTTTTTTAATCGGATCTTTCAACTTAACCATCTTCTCGGAAACGTTATAATTTTCTTTTTCCAATTCTTTGGCTATATCCCTGGCGGAAACCGATCCGAAAAGTTTTCCTTTTTTCGCTTTATATTTTAGCACAATTTTCTTATCCTTCAAAATATGAGCCAATTCCGTTAATTTTGCCGTTTCCTTTTGTTTTTCCTCAACTTCCTTTTTTCTTTTTTCTTCCACATTTTTTATCGCAACTTCCGTTGCCAGAACGGCTATTTTTTTAGGAAACAAAAAATTTCGGGCGTAACCTTCTGACACATCCTTGCTGTCCCCCTTTTTGCCCAAACTTTTTATGTCCTGCAACAGAATAATTTTCATCTCGCTTATTTTATTTTTTCCTTAATCATTTCCAATGCCTTATCAAATTGCGGATCGCGGTTATTGTTATAATCATCCAGACTTAAATCCACTTCCACGTCGGGACTAATGCCTTTTTCCATAATGTAATCACCGCCAGGAGTCATCCATTTGGCTACGGTTATTTTTACGCTTGCTCCGCCCGGGAGATCACTGAGCTCTTGAACCGATCCCTTGCCAAAAGATTTTTTACCGATAAGGGTTATTCCCTGATTATCCCTCAAAGCTCCGGCTAAAATTTCCGAGGCGCTGGCGCTTCCTTCGTTTATAAGCACTACGGTCGGAATGGAACTTAATTTGTCTCCTCCGTTAGTGTGCAAGCTTTCTTTGTTTCCGGCACTATCTTCTTCCGTGACGATCACTTTGCCTTTGGGAATTAATTTATTGGCTATTTCCACGCATTTGTCCAAAAGCCCTCCCGGATTATTTCGCATATCGATAATGATGCCTTTGGCGCCTTCGGAAACAATTTTATTTGCCGCTTCATTAAATTCCCGGGCAGTATTATCTCCGAATTTGGAAATCTTAAGATAGGCAATCTTATCTTCCCTATTTTCCAAACTCACGCTTTTTATTTCTATTTTATCCCTGATGATGGCCACTTCTTTTGTTTCCTGATCTCCCAAATGAAGAATAGTGAGTCTGACTTCCGTTCCTTTTTTACCTCTGATCAAATCCACCGCGTCATCAGCGGTCATGTCGGCTGAAATAGTATTGTTAATTTTAAGAATTTTATCTCCCGAACGAAGTCCGGCTTTTTGGGCTGGCGATCCTTCCAGCGGAGCCACAATGGTCAAAACATCGTCTTTGACTCCCAGCTCAGCTCCGATGCCGTCAAAACTGCCCTCGATTTCCTGGGAAAAAGATTTAGTATCGCTGGGATTAAAAAAATTAGAATAAGGATCGCCCGTAGCTTTCAACATTCCGTTAATTGCGCCATAAACCATTTTCTGGGCATCCAGATTGTTTTTATTGATGTGTTTTTCCCGCACCAAGTCCCAGACCCGCCAAAAAAGAGAAAAATCGACTTTATTTTCATTAGAAAATTTATTACTGACCACTGATTGGCTGATAGGAACAACAGGTTTTTCATCGACTGCTTCCTGATTTTTTTTGCCTTGGGAAAACCCCAAATAAAAACTGCCGTAAAGCAAAAAAACTAACGCAAAAAAAGACAGGTATTTTTTAAATAATTTCCTGTTTTTTTCCAGCGTTTTTTTTTCTTCGTCTTGAGATGAAATATCCTGACTATTTGTGTTGGGGAAGTTGTTTTCCTGCATATTTTATAAAATATTTAACCGCACTTGATATATGCCACCAGGCAAGCTTATTAAAAAGAAGGGTTTTAATCAGACTTTTTCCGGCTGATCCTTTGCCGTGATAATGATACATCTCCGCTTTTGGATAGTATATCACCTTATATCCTTTTTCCCAAAATCGGCGGCACCAATCAACATCTTCAAAATACATTTTGTAGCGATTATCAATCGGCCCCACCTTTTCCATTGCCATCCTGGAACCCATCAGAGCCGAACCCATCAGCCAGTCCACTTCTTTTATGCTTTTAAGATCAAAATCTTTCATCAGAAACCTGTCCAGATGTTTTTGGGCAAATTTCATTTTTCCCATAGGCGTTCTCCTGTAAATGATAGTAAGAGGGGTATAAAATCGGAAGCAAGAAGACTGGAAAGAACCGTTGAAATTGAGAAGTCTGGGACCGACTAGTCCAACATCGGGATTATTTTTAACATATTCCATGAGCGATTCAATGGAATCCTTTTTTATAATCATATCGCCGTTCATTACCAGAACATACTGGCCAGAACTTTTTTTATAACCTGCTCTGACCAGATTTGCAAAACCGACATTATCATTAAACGGCAAAAAAATAATCTCCGGAAAATTTTCTTTCATCATCAGCCTCGTGTCCTCTTCCGTCGATCCATCAGCCACGATTATTTCATAATCAGTTAAAGTCAAATTTTTCCGAATAGAATCAATACAAACTTTAAGAAGTTCGGGGTTTTTGTAATTCGTAATGATTATAGATAATTGCATCAGCCGTGAATTATTTAGGCTTTATGTCCGATTGGATAGGAAGAGTAAATATATTTTGGGCCATTTCATGAATTCGATTATAATTGTCTCCCCGAGGCAATAAAATATATCCGGCCGCACTTTCTCCGGGATAATAAAGCAATCCTTCCTCGCTGTCCTCCAGCACTCTCTGATAAATTTCCGGGTTGGGAACTTGCTTGTAAACATCATAAAATCTCTGCATTTCCCAAAGTTGCATATTTGATCTCACATTGTCTCCCAAGCTATCCAAAACATTATTAATTTTAGAAAAATCAGTTAATGTTCCGGCGCTAAGCATTTTGTCTTTTATCAACTTCATCATCATTTGCTGGCGTTTGGCTCTTTCAAAATCATTGGAGGTCACTCTGGAACGAACATAACAAAGAGCTTGATCGCCGTTTAGCGTTTGTTTGCCGGCCGGCAATTTAAAATCACCGCCGCATTCTGTTTGGGGGTTGGTGCAAAGAGGATAAGACTTTACAATTTTTCCCCTTTCGTTTTTTTTATGTTCATATTTTCCTGTTGGAACAGTAAAAACGTTGGGATCGCAAACATGCGCTTCGTTAAACTGCATTGCTTCCTCAAATGGCTGTTCGAGGGTAATATCTACTCCACCAATGGCATTCACCAATTGCTTGAAACCGGCAAAATTAATGCTGGCCGCATAATGAACAGGCAATCCGGTCACTTCTGAAACTACTGTTTTCATCGCTTCCAGTCCTTCTCCTTTGCTTTTTTCTTCCCCATAAAAATGAACGGCATTAATTTTTTGTTTATCCTGAGTGCCGGGAACAGTAACGTAAGTATCACGCGGTATGGAAATGATAGCCGCTTTGTTTTCTGCCGGTTTGATGCTTACTACCATTATAGTGTCCGCCAAAAGGCCGCCGCCGGGAATGTTTTCTCCGCGCATACCTAAAAGAAGAATATTTATCCGACCCTCTTTTTCGCCCTTAAGCTCATCTTTTACACCTGGAATATTATGCACAATACTTTTTAAGAGTCCTCCTTCGGAAATTTTTCTTAGAACGCTTCCTGTTTTCCAAGCCGCTACGGCGCCTCCGATAGCCAAGAGAAAAATTAAAACAGCCAGTATTTTAAACCAGCGTTTTTTATAAAATCTCACCTTGGGTTGTTCTGTTCTATTCATCCTTTGGGAACTAAATTTATTATTTTCTTGATACGCCATTTTTTTTGTTTTCTCCAGTGTTCATTAATTTTTAATTTTTTGCAAAAACCAGAGATAGCTTATTTTTTAAAAATAAAAACAATAACTAATATTTATATTAATCAACAATATTTACATTTTATACAAATTATGGCATTTGTCAACGAGAGCTAGCGGTTCATTTTTTCCAAGACAGCCAAGACTTTCTGAGTGCTACGATCCCAGGAAAAATTTTTAACCTGTCTTTTCCCGTCTTTTGCCAATTTTTCCCTCAAATTATCGTCTTTGGAAAGCAAAATAATTTTCTGAGACAATTCCTCACTGTTTTCCGGATCAAAAAAAAGGACTGCTTCTTCTGCTATCTCCCGATGAGGGAGAATCCCGGAAGCGATGACCGGCACTCCCACACTCATCGCCTCAAGAATAGGAATGCCAAAGCCTTCATAAAGAGACGGGAAAGAAAAAATAAGAGCGCCGGCCATGACGGCCGCCTTGTCTTCTTCATCGATAAAACCTGGCAAGAAAACATCTTTCTCCAAATTATATTTTTTGACTGTTTCGTCAATTCTTGGATCGTAATTATGCCCTTTTCCTCCAGCGATTACCAACTTAGTGTCAGGTAATTTATCTTTTGCCATATTGTAGGCTTCAATTAGAACAGGAATATTTTTTCTCGGCTGTAAGGTGCCGACATAGAGAATGAATTTATCCGGCAAATTATATTTTTCTTTGACCTCTTTTATTTTCTCCAAAGAAATATCGGCCTTCAAAAAATCTTCGCTTACCGCATTATGGAACCATTCCATCTTGTCCGGATCGGTATTATAGTATTTGCCTATTTCATAGCGGGTAAACTTAGAAACAGCCAAAACTTTATCCGCCCGGCGGAGAGTTAAGGGAATCAGGATTTTCAAAAAAAATAAATCTGATTTTTTTATAAATTGCGGAAAAAAATTAAAGGAAATATCATGAATTATGGTGGCGATTTTTATCTTTTGCGGCACAAAAAAAGGAGTAATATATTGCGTGAGATAAACGTTAACCGGATTTTTTCTCAAATATCTCTGAAGTGTCCAAAAATTCCAAGAAAATTTATTGGTCGTTGGCAAAGAAACTATTTCAAAATTATTTTTATTTTCTATTTCTAGGTCTTTTTTTATTTTCTCCAATATTTTTTCGTCGGTTATATCGGTAAATAATTTGAATTTATTATGACTATCAATTTTGGCTAATTCTTTCACAATGTTAAAAAAAACTCCTTCTGAGCCGGTCTGCTTTTTGCCTATTAATCTTATATCAATTCCAATTGTCATAATTTATAAATATCCCTTAGGTCGGTTTATTTTTTAATCTGCGTAACTGCCAGCCAAACCCAGAAAATTCCTAAGAATATTCCGGCGTTAAACAAATTAGGGATTATCATAGAAAACCAAGAAACTATAATAAACAAACTTACCGTTTTTTGCAAATTATCAGAGGAATAAAAATAATTCTTGATGGAATTAAAAAGGATGAAAAGGAAAGCCATGATCAAGGCCAAAAATCCGACTACTCCCGATCCCAGCCACGTTTCCAGGAAAATATTGCTGGAATTTAAGGATGTTCCCCGCTCGTCTTCTCCTAAAACTTTCCCGATTCCGCCCCAGCCAACACCCAAAATTGGATGTTTTTTTATTTCCTCCAGTGTCTTTTTATAAATTTCACTGCGGATATTGATATTGGGATCGGATCTCATGGCGGTGGTTATATAATTTCCGGCTGCTTCTTCTTTGGAAATATCCTCCAGATTGATATGGCGGCAATTATAATCTTCAAGATCGCTTATGTCTCCTATAATAACCGGATCCTTAATGGGAAAGGGCTTCCAGTTGCAGTCGTTTTCTTCATAACTTCCTTTGCACGGCACGCAAGCAACGGTTATTTTCTGCAATCCTGTTCCCGTGCTTTCAATCCTGTTAAATAATTGAAAATTAGTCAGATGAAAAACATAAACAACGGCAACAGCCGCCGCAAAAGAAGCCAAAATTTTCATTTTTATAACCAGCGTTTCTTTCCATTGCCAATTTTTAAATTTTAAATTGGTCCAGATAATAAACAGAAAAATGAAAGTTGCCGCCAACGCTCCGAGCCAGGCGCTTCTGGAAACAGTAAGAATGAGCAAGATATATAAAACGGTAAGTAAGAAATATAAAAAGCAACTGGTGATTAGTAATTGGTAATTGGTGACTGGATTTTGGGTTTCGGACATTGCGTCCCTCCTGCTAAAGTAATAAATCAACGAATAAATCAAGGCTAACAGCCCTACTAGATATATTCCCAGCCAATCCGGTTCGGCAAATGTGCCATTAGGCCGTCCTGGCATCGCTTCAAAATGAGAAAAATTATGAGCGAAAGCCCAATTTTGCCAAATGCCATAAAGAATTACAACCAGGGATGAAGCGAGAAAAAAAGGAACAATTTTTTTCAAATCCTCCCCGTTTTGGACATAGTTTCTCACCAAAAAATAAAGGGCGGCAAAACTCAAAAAAATCACAGAAAGCTTGAGGCTAGATCCCCTGTCTTCTGAAAACAAAGCGCTTAAAAATCCGGCCAGCACCATAATCAGAACCAGACAATCAAAAAAGGTCGGTTTTAATATTTCAAAATAAAGTTTTTTGGAAACCAGACGGATAATTATAGCCAAAATTATAAAGGCGCCAAAAAATTGATATGGCCGGATACTTATCCCCAGTTCCAGAGGAGCCAGATTTATATTCTCCAAAATAATAGTACCGATAAAAAACAAAAACGCCCAGCCCGGACGGTAGAGGGAAAAAGCCAGAATTAAAAAAGCAAAAAAGGCAAAATCCCCCGCCCTCAAGGGAATAATTTTGAAATTATTCAGCAAGATTAAAAAGAGAACCAGGAAAATATTGGCTAATAATAAATAATTTTTTGGTTTATTCAGATTTTTCAGCGAAATCATAAAAAATATTTTCGTTATCTTTTCCCCAGTTTTGAGGATTTTTAAAAATATATTCTCTGATCTTATTTAATTCAATTTCATTTCGGACAATATGATCATAAAAAGATTTCTGCCAGGCAAATTTGGTAGGGAACGCATATATGCGTTCCTGGGTCGGATATAATATTTTTCGTGTTACAGATGATTTAAAACCATGAATGGCCCGGGACAACAACATTTTTGTTCGGTTTTTATTATCGGACCGCACATGTGCGGTCCCTACGTTCGGATTATTTTTTATTTCAATTATTCCATGAATATGATCGGGCATTACCACGCACTCATCTAAATCAATATTAGAGAAGTGAACTGGAATTTCTGTCCAAAATTCATTGGCAATTTTTCCAATGTTATTTAATATCATCCGCCCGTTCACAATTTCCCCAAAAACATTACCTAGATTTTTTGTGCAAATGGTCACAAAATACATGCCATTTTGAGAATAATCATAATCTGATAAACGATTATGTTTCCTGTTTCTAAAGGACATTTATAATATTCAAAAATTTTTCCACAAATTTATCCCATGAAAATTTTTCTGCCTGAATCTTGGCGCGAACAGAAAGCGTTTCTTGCAAATTGTGGTGCATCATTAAATTTTTCATTACCATCGCAATATCTTTGAAGTCGTCCGGGTTGGAATAAAGCACCCCGTCACCTCCCACTTCCGGAAGAGATGAAGTTTTGGAAGTAATGACCGGCTTTCCCTGGTTCATGGACTCAAGAATAGGCAATCCAAATCCTTCATAAAAAGAAGGATAAACAAACATTCGAGCGCCTTGGAAAATAGACGGCAAATCATTCTGCGGCACCGCGTCCAAAAATTTTATTTTTTTAGTTAAATTTAATTCCCTGGCCAATTTTTCCCCGTCAGTTACCAGCGGAAAAAGCTGGGGTAAAAGTTTTCCATAAACCACCAATTTTGGCATTTCGGAAATAAAACGCTCATTTTTATTTCTTTCTGTTAAATAATGGTAAGCGCGAATAACCCCTTCGATGTTTTTTCTGACCTCCAATCCTCCACCGGAGAGGATGTATCCGGGTTTCAATTTATATTTCCTTAAAACTTTGGCTAATTTTTTTTCTTCCGCTTCCTTTTTATATATTTCATCGACATCAATATAATTTACGCTGATCTTGTCCGGACCAAGACCCAGATGCTGAATCAGATCTTTTTCCGTTCTTCTGGAAATGGCCATAATTTTGTCCGCTCTCAAAATCGCCTTCTCTATTAGTTTTTGATAATGTCTTTTCCTCGAATTATTGAGATATTCCGGAAAAAGCTTGGGAATTATATCATGAACCAACATCACGTGCTTTGTTTCGCCTTTAATTATTGTCGGACTTTGGTAAAGGCTGAAAAAAACATCACAGCCGTCTTTTTTGACATGTTTTGGCAATAAACATTTTTCCCACCATATTTTGCGGATCAAATCATCCCTTTTCCATAAAGGCAAAAATATCTTTTTTTCAAAATTGCCCGTTGGCAAAAAAAGACTTTCTGACAATTTTATTTCCTTCGGCAATTCTTCTTCCAAATATAATATGAATTTGCAATCCTCATTTTTCAGTTCACTCAGCTTTTTTAAGAAATTAAGTGTTACCTGGCCGATACCGGTATTGGGTTTTCTTAAAAAAGAAGCATTGATACCAATGGTTATTTTTTTGTTTTTTCCGCACTTGGCGGATATGATATTATTCATCGTTAATATTATACAATTTTTTTTAATTTATGTCATCTCTATTTGATTGCTTGTCTTTTTTTTAAAATTTTTCTAAAATTATAAAAGTCTTAAATTATAAGCTTAATTTTCATGGAAAACAAAAAACAGACTGTTTGTGTTGTAGGATTGGGCTATGTCGGCCTGCCAATGGCTGTTCGAAGCGTAGAAGTAGGATATAAAGTTATTGGCATTGAAAAAATGAAAGAAAAGGTCAGTTTGATAAACAAAGGCAAAAGTCCCATAAAAGAAAAATATCTGGAAGACAACTTGCCTAAATTCACTCCGAGAGCAACAAATGATGAAAAAGAAATAAAAAAAGCGGATATAATTCTGATCTGCGTTCCCACTCCGGTAGACGAAAAATTTTATCCCGATCTTACGCCGGTGATTGGAGCATCTGAAATGATAGCCAGAAATCTCAAAAAAGGAGCGCTGGTAGTTTTGGAATCCACTGTTAACCCGGGAGTTTCCGAAGAAATAGTGGAACCAATTTTTAGGCGTGCCGGATTCAAGGTAGGCAAAGATGTTTTCATCGCTCATTGTCCGGAAAGAGTCAATCCGGGAGATGAAAAATGGACTGTGGCCAATTTACCGAGAGTCGTCGGATCTTTTGACAAAAAAGGATTGGAAATGGCCTTGGCGTATTATCGGAATATAACTACCGGCGAAGTCCGACCGATGAAATCGATTCGAGAAGCGGAGGCGGTAAAAATTATGGAAAATTCTTTTCGAGACATAAACATTGCTTTTGTTAATGAACTAGCCCGATCTTTTGACCGCATGGGAATTGACGTGAAAGATGTCATCCTGGGAGCCGCCACCAAGCCTTTCGCTTTTATGCCTCATTTCCCTTCTTGCGGGGTCGGCGGCCATTGCATTCCGGTTGATCCGTATTATCTGATAGAACGCGCCAAGGAAATCGGCTTTGACCACAAATTTTTGCGCGTTGCCCGGGAAATTAACAACTCTATGCCCCGCTACACCGTTGAATTGCTTCAGGACGCTCTCAATGAAATTAAAAAACCAATGAGGGGGACAAAGGTGGGAATTTTAGGGATTGCTTATAAAGCCAATGTGGACGATGTCCGGGAATCACCTTCTTTGAAAATAATTGAAATTGCCAAAAAATACGGCTCTGATGTCCTGACTTTTGATCCATATATTAAGGAGAAATCAACCGAAAAGAGTCTTGAGCAAATCCTTAAAAAATCCGAAGCTATCATTTTAGTCACTGATCACAACCAATTCAAAGCTATTGATCCAAAAACTCTTAAAAAACATGGAATTAAGGTAGTGATTGACGGAAAAAACTGTTTGGATAAAAAAGCCATTCAAAAAATGGGAATACTTTACAGAGGCATTGGCCGGTAGACGAAAATATGAAAATAAGTTATAATAAAAACAGCTAAAACTCGCTGTTTTTATTATTAATTTTTGGCTTAAATAAGGGATTTATGTTTTCAATTTTAAAGTCTATTATTTGGATTGCTGGCACGTTGGTTGTTGCCTATTTTGTTTTAGGATATTTTGGATATGAAGTTAATCTGAAGTATCTAACAGAAAGCAGGGAGAAATGCGAGGAAAGACTGAGAGAATGCGGAAAAGATTTGGTTCGCCAGGGCACCGAAAATGTCCAATGCGATATTAAATGTGTCGACAGGAAGATTTTAATTAAAAAGAGATAAAAAAAACCGGTGCGAATTTTTGACTTTTTATTTGTAATTCGTATATTGTCAGAGATTCGTAATTCGTAAAGAATATTATGAGATTGATCGTAAACATTCCCGCTTTTAACGAACAAGAAAAAATCGGCGAGACTATAAAAAGAATAAAAGACAGTTTTAGCTTGGATTTTTACTCCCAAAAAGGTTCGGTTATCACGGAAAAATTAATCCAAGTGGTTGATGACGGTTCCAAAGACAAAACTGCAGAAATTTCAAAAAATTCCGGAGCAAATGACGTAGTGAGTCACACGGTTAATCGTGGCATAGGCATAACCTTCAAAACCGCTGTGGAAAAAGCTCTTGGAAATAAGGCGGATATTATGGTTAATATCGATGCGGATGGCCAGTTCGACCCCAAAGACATCGTAAAACTCATAGAACCGATTCTTGATGGTGATGCCGATATGGTTAGCGCCGACAGATTTTCTGATATAAAAGCCAAAAATATGCCGAAATCAAAATACCACCTGAACAAGCTAGCCGCTTTTATCATCAGCTGGTTTATGAATTACGATATCAAGGATCTGACTTGCGGTTTCAGGGCATACAGCAAAGAAACGCTTCTCCGCCTTAATCTTCCCGGAAATTTTACCTATACTCAGGAAGTAATTATAGATGCCTTGGGGAAAAATTTGAAGCTAAAGTGGGTTCCGGTAGAAGTCACCTATTTTGAAAACCGGAAATCCCGCGTAGTCAAAAGCATCTGGAATTATGTCAATAACAGCTTTCGCATAATCCTAAAAGCGATCCGCGATGTCCGTCCGATGAAATTTTTCGGAATTCCGGGAATATTGATGATTCTGTTTTCCTTGGGCTTTTTGTTTTATTTCTTTACTATGTATTTTCAAGACTGGAAAATAACTCCTTACAGGAATATTTTGATTTTTTCTATCACACTGTTCTTAGTCGGACTCCAATTCTTTGTTTTTGCCCTGGTGGCCGATATGATAAAATCCAGTCGCAAACTTACCGAAGACCAGATGTATCAATGGAAAAAAGATAAATACGACAAACAATAAACAAGAATCAGTGATCAGTAAACAAAATAACAACATGGGAGATTTAAGGATACTTTTTATATCTCATACTTACCCGCCGATTGTCGGAGGCGTGGAAAATCAGAATTACGAACTTTATACCTGGCTTTCAAAAATTACAGAAGTTAAATTGGTAGCAAATAAAAAAAGATGGCTGATACCATTTTTTTTGCCTTATGTTTCCGTCAAGACTCTTTTTTTGGCTAAAAATTATGATGTCGTGCTTTTGGGCAGTTGTATCCTCGGAAACGTCAGTTGGCTAATGAAAAAACTTTCCAAAAAACCGATAATTGCCGTCGCCCATGGCCTTGATTTGACCTGGAAAAATAAAATTTATCAAAAAATTTGGGTCGATATTTTTATTCCGAGTTTAGATAAAATTATAGCGGTCGGAAATGAAACGGTCCAAGTGGCCATAAAAAAAGGAATAAAACCCGAAAAAATAGTTTTTATTCCCAATGGAGTGTCTACCGATAAAAAAACAAAGAAATTCACCCGGGAAGATTTGGAAAAAGCCCTGGATGAAAAATTGGAAGGCAAAAAAATTATCCTCACTTCCGGCCGTTTGGCCAAAAGAAAGGGAGTGGCTTGGTTTATTGAAAACGTCCTGCCCAAACTTCCGGAAAACATAGTTTATATCGTAGCAGGAAACGGACCGGACAAGAATAACATCAGAGAAACAATCAATAAAAATAATTTATCTTCCCGCGTAAAAATGTTAGGCTATGTAAGTAACGAGATAAGGGATATGTTGTTTAGCACTTGCGATCTGTTCGTCCAGCCAAACATAAAAGTTCCCGGAGATATGGAAGGATTCGGGATATCGGTCATTGAAGCCGCCCTCAATCGCCTGCCGGTCATTGCCGCAGCCATTGAAGGACTAAAAGATGCTATTAAGGATGGAGAAAACGGTTTCCTAGTGGAATCAGGAAATGCTGAAGCCTGGAAAGGAAAAATAGAAGAAATTTTATCCGATGATGAAGCACGGAAAGCTTTCGGCCAAAAAGCCAGGCAATTTGTGATTGAAAATTATAGCTGGGAAAAAATTTCCCGTAATTATTTGGAAGAAATAACTAAATTAATAAAATAATATGCCCCACATTCATGAACTTATAGATTTCGTAGTAACTGCTTATATAGTTTATGACGGAAAAGTTCTTCTTATCCATCATAAAGGATTGGATTTATGGCTGCCTATCGGGGGGCATATTGAACTCAACGAAGATCCGGAAGAAGCACTTTATCGGGAAGTCAAGGAAGAATGCGGCCTGGAAATAGAACTCATTTCGACTTCACCCAATTATTCAGGAAAGGATGCTAAATTTATGCCTATTCCAAATTTCTTGGATATTCATAATATTACAGATGCTCATCGACATATAACCCTAGAGTATGTAGCCAAAGCTAAAAATAACGAAGTCAAGCTGAATGAAGAAGAACATTATGATATAAGGTGGTTTTCAGAAGAAGACTTAAATAATTTTCCATTGAGAGATAATGTCAAGTTTCTAGCCAATGAAGCTATTAAAATAGTCAAAGCAAAGGATGCTTAATTCAATTCAAAACCAAATACTTTTTTTTCTAAGCCTTGTTTTTTTGACTTTCCTTCCGGGTTGGTGCTTGCTTTTGGCTGTGTTTAAAAAAAGCAACGCCCTGAGTTTAATGGAAAAGTTTATCGCCTCTTTCGGGCTCAGTATCATTTCCGTTGACTTTATATTTTTCGCTTACTCGGGGCTGGATATCGCTATCACCAGAACATCTATAATTTTGGGAGTTTTGGCGTTCAGTGCTGTATGCCTTAGCATTTACTATTTTATTTGTCATTCCCGCGAAGGCGGGAATCCAGACTGGATCCCCGATCCCATGCCTACCGGCAGGCAGGAAGCCGGGGATGACAATTTTCTTTTTAATTTCTCCAAAAACCAAACTATCCTAATTTTTCTTCTGCTCTTCCTCACAATTTTCATAAAAACCGCCTATCTTTCAACCGCCATCGCGCCGACCGCGACCGATCTCGGCCATCATCTATATTGGGCAAAGACGATTGCTGAAACTCACAACCTCACCAATTATGAAGGAATGCCTGATTTCATCATCGGCGAGCATACCATTATCGCTTCGATTAATATTTTAACAGGCTTGAGTTTTTTTACTGGTTGGCCAGTCATTCTGCTTTTCCTTATAAATATATTGAGTATCCTTATTGTTTTTATTCTTACCTTAAGAATTTTTAAAAATAAAACTATCGCCATTTTGACCTTGCTGTTTCTGGGCGTTCTTTTCGCCATCTCTTCTCCGCAGACCAAATATGTCAGCGGCGGCGTAATGGGAAATATTTTTGGAAATTTCTTGATGCCTTTGGCTTTCTATTTTTATTACCGAAGTTTCGAATTTCTTAATTCAAAAAGTCAATATCCCCTTCTCCTTTCCCAGGGAGAAGGTGGCTCGATTTCGCAAAGCGAAAGAGAGACGGATGAGGGTATGGCTGAAAATTATTCAAAATCATTTCTTTCTTTGGCCGTCTTCTCTACATTTGGATTGTTCTATACCCACCATCTGACTTCTTTCATATTCCTGTTCATATTCGCGCTTACCATTCCCCTATTTTTGATCATAAATTATAAAGAAATTGAAACTGTCCTCAAAAAATCGGCTAAAATTGTTTTCTCTCCTTCTGTTTTGGGAATCTTTATTCTTGGTTTAATATTTTTCTTTTTTGTCTTTACTCCCACTTACGTTAATCCGCAAGCTGTGGATACGGCTGTTGGCACCGCTACTAAGTCAACCAGAGTAGGTTTGACTCTGGCCAATCTCGAACAAACAGTCGGGGAGCCACGAATAGCACTCGGATTTTTAGGATTTTTGGTTTTGATTTTAAGTTTTAAAAGAAAAAACTTGGGCTTTAGTCTTCTTGTTTCCTGGACTTTTATGCTGATTATTATGTCTTCCTTTCCTAACTTGCTTCTTATCGACCTTCCCAGCTCCAGAATTGGAAATTATTTGAGCTACCCTTTGGCCATCTTAAGCGCTTACGCTTTTTACTCCTTTTTTCGTCCTGATTCCTGCCCAACGCTAACAGGAAAAATTCTTAGCCAAAATCCAAAAAAGCTTATGGCAAAAAAATTGCTTATGGGAACTTTTGTTTTAACTCTTGCTTTCATTTTCACTACCGGACTTCTTGATTCCGTTCAGGCATTTAAAAAACAAGAGGGATTCAAAGAGCTCAATCAAACTTATAACGCGTCGTCTTATCTTTCCAAAAATACCACTGAAAAAGATATAATTCTCAAGGACCATAATTATATTACCGGGGATGCCTGGATGAAATTGTTTTTTATGCGCGGATATAAATATCCCCAGTCGCGCGGATTCTTCAGCCGCTATGAAGAACAAGGCAGCCGGAGCAGCGACCTTTGCACGCTAGTTATGATTTCCAATCCTAATTCGGACGAGGCGCAAAAGTGTTTTTCTGAAACCAAGACCGATTTTCTGGTAGTCAATCCCAAATACGATTCCCCTCAATTCCAGCGTCTCGTCGGATTTGACCAGATTTATATGAGTGATGATATTGCAGTGTATTATAGGAAATGACTAATTAATTAATATGTCATTGCGAGCGAAGCGAAGCAATCTCATAATTTGAAACACAAAAGAATACATGCCAAGACAATATTGGGTTTATATAATGACTAACAAGGGAAATACAGTTTTATATACCGGAGTAACGAGTAATTTGGCCAGACGCATAGAAGAACACAAGAGTAAAAGAATTAAAGGATTTACACAGAAATACAATGTTACTAAACTAGTTTTCGCTGAATGTTTTCCATATATTAAATATGCTTTAATGGCTGAGAAAAAAATTAAAGCTGGATCAAGACAAAAAAAGATTGATTTAATTAAGAGTATTAATCCTGAATTTAAGAAATTAGAATTTTAACTGCGAGATTGCCACGGTCGCTGCACTCCCTCGCAATGACAAATAAAATGCAACAGAAAAAAATAATTTTATTCATAATAATCGCATTCATCCTAAGCTCGGCTTATCTTCTTGCTGTCGGCAACAAGTTCAATGATCTTAATTTTGGCAAAAACTGGTGGACAACATATTTTGCAAATCCCAAAGACGACAGCCTGAATTTCGTCATCGAAAACCACACTGACAAAACCAATTTTCACTACATAATTTTCAAAGATAAGGAAAAAATTTCTGAAGGCGATGTCAAAGTGGAAAATGGAAAAATTGAAAATATAAAACCCGCCCAAATGGATGCGGCGGGAAAGATTATTATTGAAGTTTCGAATGATAGCGATAAAAGGGAAATTTATAAGAATTTTTAAAAAATAAAAAAAGACCGGGCGGTCTTGAGCGAAGCACGTAATGGGTATGGATGCGAAAGATTTCGCAACAGGAGTCCTTAACGACAGCCATATAGACTATCTGCCTCCCAACCCATCCGGGCTAATTCGCTCTGCCACGGTCTTATGTTGTGCAAATATACTAGCATATTGCAATAAAAAAGTCAATAGCTGATTGGTAAAAATCAGAATATTAGCTTAAATAAGCCATTTTATCGCAAGATTGTCATCCTAAATTTATTTCAGGATATCAAAAGATACTGAAATTTGTTTTAGCCTGATAAAAAATATATGAGAAAAAAAATATTACTAGTCACCCGACCGATTGCCCCGCCTTGGGATGAAGCTTCCAAGAATTTTGCATTTTATCTGGCAAAAAATCTGGTTGAAAACGATTTCTATCTGCTAACCAACGGGTATCTTCCTGATCTGCCTTCGCATATCCACCAAAAAGCCATTTATACCTCCAATAAGCTGACTTATATGCAAAGAATAAGGCTTTTGAAACTCCGCCATATTTTGAGAGAAAATTTTGACGTCATCCATTATATGCTGACTCCTTCCAAGCTTAATTCTTTTTCCTTCAAGGCTTTTGTAAAAACCAAAAATGCCAAAACTATCCAGACTGTCGCCACTCTTCGAGAGGACATCCTGAAAGACAAGGATTTTAAATCGATCCTATTCGCCGATCTCATCATCACCTATTCCGATTACGCCAAGAACAAGCTTAATTCTATCGGTTTTAAAAATGTAAAAAGAGTTTATCCGGGAATTGATCTGGATATTTATAAAGAAACTTCAAAAGATCCGGAAATACAAAAAATATTCGGCGTTACCAATGACGATTTTGTTGTCCAATATACCGGGGGCGAATACAAAAGACTTGGAGCGATGGAAGACATCACGTCTTTAATTGTCAAATATTCCTCGGAATTCAAGAAAAGAAAAATTGTTTTTTTCTTCCCCGGCCGAATGAAAGATGAAAAAGATTTTGCCAAAAAATCAGAGATTAAGAAAAAAATAAACGCAGTCGGAGCTGAAAGCATTGTCAGATATGCGGATGAGATACAGGAGAAAGTCAATGTATGCGGCCAGGATTGGATGAGCCGAGTAAACAATATATCTAATGTTATTCTTTTTCCGGTAAAAGACATGAAAGGAAAATTTGATATTCCTCTTTTTGTTCCAGAAGCTATGGCCTGCAAAAAACCGGTTATCATTTCCGACCTACCAATCCTGGCTGAATTATCCAACGGCCAAAATTCTGTTATAATTCCAAGAAGCAATGTTGATGCTTTTTATAGGGCAATAATCGATCTTTATGAAAACCCGGCAAAACGCCAGGAAATCGGAAAAGAAGCCAGAAAATTCGTGGAAGAAAATTTCGACATAAAGAAAATCGCCGAGATTTATCAAAAGATTTACGAGGTTTTATAAATATTTATATTTTTATGTTCGTCATTCAGAGCATCGGCCAAAGTCGATGCGAAGAATCTACCGAGAGCTATCTCCAGCTCAAAAACAATGAAGCAACCTTGCGTTTATATCATGACCAATTATTCCAGGACTTTATATATTGGCGTGACTAGTAATATTAAAAGAAGAGTCTGGGAACACAAGGAAAAATTAATAGAAGGCTTTACTAAAAAATATAATATAGATAAACTGGTTTATTATGAACTTAAAGAAACTATGCCAACTGCCATAAAAAGAGAAAAAGAACTAAAGGGCTGGTCTAGAAAAAAGAAAATAATTTTAATAGAACAAATTAATTCTGAATGGTCAGATTTATATAATGAATTATAGCCATTAATAAACAGAAAGTAGATCCTTCGTCCTCCGACGTAACGTCGGAGTCCTCTGGATGACGGGTAAAAAACTATAAATTATGAAAAATTATAAACTAGAGAATATCTCTTCTCATAAAAAACAATTCCAAACGGAAAAGATGAAAGTGCCAGCGGTTTTTTTCATGAGCGAAGAATTGCTTCCAACCGACGAATCTTACGCCAAACTGGAAGATGTCGCATCAAACGCCGACACTCTTTTCCATAGCGTGGTTGCTATGCCTGATGTTTGTTCAAAGCCCGGCCGAAAAAACGCTTCCGGAACCGTCATTGTCTCTGATAAATACATATTACCCCAGGTTAATGATTCCGATCCCAACTGCGGCATGCGGTTAGTCAAGACTAATTTAAATGAAAATGAATTGACTCACGAAAATATTGATAAGCTATTTCAGGAACTAGTGAGAGTCGTCCCTACTAAAAAATTCGTCGGCACCAGAGTTCCATTTAATATTATTGTCGATATTTGCCGAAAAGGCACAAAAGCTATTATTGAACATCTTGGAATAAAGACAAAAAATGAATTGGAAAATACCCAGAACGGCGGAAATTTTTTCGCACTTGGAAGCGAAGCTTCCAAGCAGGATATTTTTGATGTTATTCCGAAACTTTATTTGTTTTTTGCGAAATTCCGCCTGGGCATCCTGGGCGCGGCCGGAAATCACTTTCTTGATCTTTTGAAAGTGAACGACATCATTGATCCGGAAATTGCCGATCTTATGGGAATAAGGAAGGGCCAATACCTTTTCATGATCCATACCGGCTCAGGAATCCTCGGCCAATATACTATGTACACCCACACCGCTAAAAAACCGGAACACTTGTCACAATCATTAATGGTGCGTTTGGGAAAATTTACATTCAAAACCAGGAAAAGAGATGTTTATAATAAAATGCAGGAAAAAATCGAAAAACATATGGCTGGCGATGAATCGCTTTTGAAATATGACGCCAAAGCTCCGGAAGGAGAACTTTATATGAATGCCCGGGCCGCCGCGTCTAATTTTGGCACCGCCAATCGAGCTGTTATCACTCACAATATTTCTGAAACAATAAAAAGAGTCTTGGATAAAGACCCGGAGATGGATTTGATTTATGACATGCCGCATATTTCCATTTCCAGAGAAAATCATTTTGGCCATGACGTTTATGTCCACCGCAGCAATACTTCAAGAGCCTACGGACCGGCCAAAATGACCGGCCATCCGCTTTATAAAAAAACTGGGGAACCGGTCTTCATCCCCTCTTCCATGTCAACTGACGCATATATCTGCGTCGGAACCGATCGCAATGAAGACAGCTTCTTTTCAGCCCCTCACGGCACCGGAAAAGGGAAAAATGAAAAAGAAAAATCTGTTTTTACGAAAGATGAATTATTTGCCAAAATGAAAGAAAAAAATGTTCGGCTTTATAACGCCAAGTCTTCAATTGTCATTAACCAGGATTCGGCACGATACAAAAATATCGACAAGGTAATTGAAGGAGTTGAAGCCAATGGCATCGCGCATGTTGTTGCCAAGATGGAACCGGTAGCGGTTTTGATGTATTAACAGATTTTATAAAAACCCGCCAAAAAAGGACGGGTTTTATTTTTTAATTTTTTTTGGCAATTTTATTTGATAAACTCAAAGGAAGAAACAATTTTTGCAAAATTATCCTTGGTGGACCGGCTTGCTTGATCGCCTAAAATTAGCCAATATCCATATCCATTTTTTGCGACGGTATAAATTTGACCATTATTGTAATTCCTGGCTTTTTGTCCGCCAATAATTATATCCTTTTTTGATACTGGATCCGCACCGCTTGGCGCCATAAGCGGATCTGCGCCATCTGGTCCTTTTTCAACTTTAACTACATAAATCAAAATTCCTTTGTCAAATTCAGCTTCAAAGTCCGTAATGGTTTCGTCGCCAAGCTGGACAAGATAGATTGAACCGCCCGGCTGAGGTTCTTTCTCCCAATCATTTTCCTGGATTTTATAACTTCCCGGGTAATTGAAACCAAAACCGTATTTTTGATTTTGATAGGTTTTTTGAGCGCTATTATTTAACAATTGGCTTTCTGCGCCATTTTGCCACTGACTTTCTGATGGTTCTTGAGATTGCCTTATTAAAGGATCGGCTTCTTTTGGCATTTGGTTTTTATCAGTTTGCTTTTGTCCGCATCCGGTAAAAAGAAAAATGCTAAATAACAGAAGGCTGGATATGATTATTTTTTTCATAATGCTGTTTAATAATGTTTATTATGTTTTATTTTAAGGAAAATCTGGTCTTAAATTTCCCGCAAATTGCATTCGTATGTGTATTATAAAATATCTTTATTGAAATTGCTAGTATTTTAATTGATTCAAGTCCTTTTTGAAATTTTATGACAATAACTTGACAAAACTATCATAATTTAACAAAATATCATAAAATCAATATAGCTCTGAACTTAAGCCTAAGGAGGTATTATGGAAAATGTTTCCGATGCAGTATTGGTTCAGGGACTCAGCCTAAGACTGTTTGTATTACGGCAGTTTTATGAAGGCTTGCCGGTCAAATTGAAAATCAATAAAAAAGACTTTGTTGGGCAAATTTGTCGGATTGAATTGATTAAAGGAGGGTTCCCGAGGGATTGCATGCTTGTAACTGTGTATGTTCTAGACACAAATTATGAAAATTGGAGAGAATGCTATGTCAAAGGATTCCTAGATGTCAACGATGGAACGATCAACGTCACAGAAGTTCAAGGGTAAGCTATTTTCCCTCTCAACCAACAACCAGCCCCGCATTGTATTTCTGCAATGTGGGGTTTTAAATTTATTTTCCCGTTTCGGGCTTTAGAAAGAAGGATTAGCGATTAATAGAAAATTTGAGTGGAGTGAAAAAGAAAAATCCGTATAATTTCCTTAATTTAAGAGCTTTTTTATAATTTTTTGCCAACGGCATTTGACAGGAATGTTATTTTATGCTATCCTATTACGTTGATGTAGTTCCGTAAAAAATCATCCAGCCAAGGAGGACAGCGATGTATTTTGATCAATTTAATGCTCTTGCAGAGCAGCAGAAACAGGAAGGACGTACGTCCGCTCCGATACTGATAGAAATCAAGATTAGGAGTGAGTATACGCATAGATACGCACGTACGACCAAACTTTCGTCAGAGATAGTTCGTGAATTATCAGATGAGTTTCCGCAATATAATGTGCCGGAAGCGCTTCGGCAAATCATTGACCATAACCGTTCGTAACTTCCACGGTTCTCTTCGCCCCGAGCAATGCCCGGGGTTTTATTTTGGTAAAAAATCATAAAAAAAGCTCAATTCAAAATGAAAAAATTATGCGGATTTTTCTCTTTTGTGGAACTAAATATTGGGTATTATAGAATGCGCTTAATTTTTTAAAGATTCTTTGAAATCAGACCACTTTTTATATAAAACTTCATGGCTATTTCCATCAATCAGCCAAGTATGCCCCCACAACTTTTCATGATTATCAATATCGTTTTCGAGAGGAAGATTAAGCTCTATTTTTGCAAGTATCTTTGCAGAATCAGCCAAATATGAATTCAATGTAATTCTATCCTCAGCACGTATACACTTAAAATTAGAAATAGCCATAATATATTCTGCTAATTTTTTATTATCCATAATTTTGAAATTAAAAAATTAAGTATTTCCGATAACGTTTACGCATCATCCGAAGTTTTTGTCTTTCTTCCTTATTATAATATAAAAGAAAGAAAAGGGCACAAAATTTGAGTGGGGCAAAAGCGCAATGTCCCTTGAGTTTCATTTTGAAAAATTTTTTGCTAAGAATGAATGGGTGGCCTCCTTGGGAAAGCCACCCCTTGTTTACTTAAGTGCTTGC
>Ga0116156_10000476_pt1 | contig 42229 bp, 36 predicted proteins | sample AD_UKC045_MetaG_FD_89891 | JGI IMG/M metagenome (GOLD analysis project Ga0116156, IMG submission 89891) | Active sludge microbial communities of municipal wastewater-treating anaerobic digesters from USA - AD_UKC045_MetaG | ecosystem: Engineered > Bioreactor > Anaerobic > Digestate | place: USA...
AAATTCTCCGATAGCGCATCCCGAATAAGGAGCGATGTATTGCAGCGGAGCCGGTTCGGAAGCTGTCGAAGATACTATTATCGTATAAGACATAGCTCCGTATTCTTCAAGGGTTCTTACTACGTTCGCTACGGTCGATTTCTTTTGACCTATAGCAACATAAATGCAAATAACTCCGGTTTTCTTTTGATTAATAATGGTGTCTAGAGCTATCGCGGTTTTACCTGTTTGTCTGTCGCCTATTATCAATTCGCGTTGACCGCGTCCGATTGGTATCATAGCGTCTATCGCTTTAATACCGGTATAAAGAGGTTCTTTAACCGGCTGACGTTCCACGATACCCGGCGCGATTTTTTCTATAAAAGAAAAATCCGTCGTTTTAATAGGTCCTTTTCCGTCGATAGGTTCGCCGAGCGAATTCACTACGCGTCCAATCATTGCGTCGCCGGTAGGAACTGAAGCTATTTTGCCTGTAAGTCTGACCTTATCTCCTTCGCGGATTTTTTTATAGTCTCCAAGTATGGCGGCTCCAATATTTCCTTCTTCAAGGTTTAATACTATTCCGTTGATATTATAAGGAAATTCCAGAAGCTCGCCGGACATTGCATTCGCAAGTCCGCTTATCCTTGCAATACCGTCGCCGACCTGCAATACGATACCTTCTTCCGCCGATTCGACTTTGGTCCCAAGATTTTTTATTTTTTCTTCGATTATCGAACTAATCTCTTCCGGCTTAATTTGCATAGTGAGATTCACCTCTTTTAATTTAATAACTCTTTGCTCATAAGTTCAATATTTCGGGATAAACTGCAATTCAAAGTTTTTTCCCCATATTTAATTACCAATCCGCCTATCAAATCAGGATTGATTTTCTCGTTGAATAAAACTGTTTTTCCGGTTTGTTTAATTAAAAACTCTTTTATTCTGTTTTTTGTCCGGTCGTCAAGTTCGACCGCGCTTTCAATATAAACGCTTATCATATTCCGTAAAATATGATACCTGTGGGAAAAACTCTTAAACATATAATCTATAATATATTCCCTGTGAATTTCAATTATAAGATGAAAAAGATTTTTTACTTCTTTCGCATAATTGCCGTTTTTAAATATTTCATCAAGAATATTTTTTTTGTCGTTTTCGCAGATTAAATTGGATTTAATAATATCAAACATTTTTTTATTGTTATAAGAGAATATTTTTCTCAAATCTTTCATATTCCTGTATATTTCGTCGATATTATTATTTTTCAATCCGATATTTATAAGCGAATCCGTATATCTGGACGATAAATTGAATGCTATTACATTGTTGATAGTGCTCAAAATTATCCTCCTATTCTTTTTATATAATCGTTGACAAGCGCCTGATGTTTTTCAGCGTCGATTTCTTTTTCAATGATTTTTTGAGCTATTATTATCGAATACTGTAAAATCTGTTTTTCAAGATTTTTCTTCGCGTTTTCATATTCGATTTGAATTGTTTTTTCCGCTTTAAGCTGAAGATATTCCGCTGATTTTTTCGCTTCTTCGATAATGCGTTTTTTTTCTTCTTCCGCGAATTTTCTCGCTTCATTTCGCGCCTCTTTAGCCGCGTTTAATTCAACTTGAATCTTTTGCGTGTATTCTTCCTGCAAATCCTTCAAACGCTGCTCTTCGGCTTTGGCTTTTGTGATGGATTCTTTTATTTTTTCAGCGCGTTCGTCCAGTAATTTAGTTATCGGACGGCTTAAATATTTTATTAAAAAATATAATAACACGCCAAAACTTAATGTGTTCGCAAGTATCGAAAAATTTATTTGAACCATAATCCGTTCCTACCTCGCTCTATTAAATTTAATTTTTATGCCGATATTACGCTAAGTAATATTACCTAAGTATATTTCATAAAAATCAAATATTAAATTAAAACAATTCTCAAACAAACTCAAAAATTCTTATACTGAAAAAGTCCGTTTTATCCGCGTATTTATTTATACGACAAAAATCAACAACAACGCTATAACGAGAGAATAAATACCGGTTGATTCAGCTACCGCCTGACCAATCAGCATTGTTCTTGTTAATAATCCCGCTTCTTTAGGAGTTCTCGCTATGCCTTCGCAAGCTTTAGCCGCGGTTATTCCTTCGCCGACTCCCGGCCCAATAGCTCCAAAACCCATACAAATTCCAGCGCCTATAAAAGCCGCGGCTTTCATCATCCCGCCAACCAAAACTTTTGCAACTTCTAATTCCATAAAAAAAACCTCCTGAAATTTTCAATAAGAAACCTTATTATATTCTATATTTTTTAAATTCATCCGGTAAAAATACCGGAAATAAAATCATTCTTAGGGCGCAGTCAGATATATCAGACATAACGATATTACAAATCCGTAGACGCTCGTTGACTGAGCCGTCGCCTGTCCTATAAGCATTGTTCTCATAATCGAACCGCGTTCTTCAGGCGTTCTTGCCACTGCTTCGCAAGCCGCGTCGCCAGCGACTCCGTCTCCAATTCCAGGACCAAATGCCGCAAATCCCATACTTATTCCTGCGCCTATTAACGCGCACATATGAGCTAAAACATTAGCGTAGACCTGCCAGTTGTTAGCGCCTTCTTCCACGTGAGGAATCTTGGGGTCAATGAATAAAAGCAATATTGCCGTAACTAACGCAAATATAGCGGGCGATTCTGTTACAGCTTGTCCTATTAACATTGTTTTAGTTAAATCGCCCGATACTTTCGGCTGCCTTGCTATTCCTGTTATGGCTCCGCGTCCGGTCGACCCTATTCCATAACTCGAACCTATAGCTCCAAAACCCATACACATTCCGGCGCCAAGGCATCCGCTTAATTTCACTAAATATACTAACGTATGATGATTTATAAACATATTTTACTTTCTCCCGCAAATTAATTGCAGTCTAAATATTTTCAATTTTTATGTTCCGCTTCGGGTTGATGTTCTTCTTCTTCGCCGCCGACCCACATCGCTATAAACACTACAGCAAGCATTGCAAAAACAAGCGCCTGAACTGTTCCCGCAAACATTCCGAAATACGCATACATAGGCACCGGCAATAAAACATTCGACGTTAAATAAGTTATGACAAGAAATATAATCGCTCCGCCTTTTATGTTTCCAAAAATACGAAAAGAGTGAGAAATGAGTTTTCCTATTTCTCCGATTATGTTCAGAGGAAGCATTATAATAAATGGCGCTGATAATTCTTTTAATATTCCTAATATGCCGTGTTTAAAATACGCGGAAAACACTACGGTGAAAAACACGAGCAATCCGAGTCCCAGAGTTGTGTTTAAATCTTGAGACGGTTCTTCAAACACTAAAAAGCTCGGAATAAACGGCTCGTAGGATACTGATAAATTAGTATTATTTTCTTTGTTGTAAATGTCGGTTAAGTATTTTGAGAAAATCAAATTTTTTGTTTTTGGGTCGGCGTTATATGCCTTCCAGTTATTTTTTATCTCTCCGTGTTTTTTTATATCTATTTCTTTTTTAATTTCTTCGCCGTTAATTTTTTCTGTTGAATACAAAACCTCTTTATCGACTATCTGCCATACTGACGGAATAATTCCTATCCAGTTGCAGGTGAACAAATAAATGAATAATGTCAATATCAAGGGAAGATAAAGTCTGCCTTTTTGTTTTGTTCCGAGAGTCGATGCGCAGATGCCGTCCCACATTTCCACAATTAATTCATAGAACGCCTGCAGTCTTCCCGGTATCATTTGCAGATTTTTAGAAACCTTTCTTGCTACAAATATATGAAAAATAATTATTAACCAAGCTATTGTAAATGATACTTTATTCAAAACCCAAAAATTATAAGGTTCGCCTTCTTCTTCGCTGTCTTCAGATTCAACTTGAGCTTCAACAGCGGCGGCTTGATTTTTGGTTTCTGATGATTCGGCGGATTGTTCGGTTTTTATTCCAAAAATTTTTTTTAAGTCCCAGCGTTCAACCTCGCCGATAACAGGCATTGGCCGTTTATCCATCGAAGACACAAACGCGAGAATCATATGAATTACAAATAAAACGCCTAACACGGTTAATATATGTTTTTTTGCAGACACAATTGTCATCCCCTGTTTTTTTTTATAAAATCATAAAAATATAAAAGATAAATCGACAACTGAACGCTGAATAATCCTACGATTGTAGCGATAATATTTATTTCATTTTTCTTAAGCGACGCGGCAACCAATACCGCCGCTATAATAAAATAACGGAGAAAATAACCTTTCAGAATTTCAGCTATTCCCTCGTTAGAATTCGATTTTTTTTTATTGGAATTATTGTTTTTTCTTTCATTCAGTTTAGCGTCAACCACGCTCTCGGTTTTTTTAGCAAGCAATTGAAAATTCAATAAACTTGCAACGACTCCAAAAAGAAGTCCTTTTAATATTTGCGGAATATTATTTGATTTATAAAAAAATGTCAAGATAATAATTACTAAAATTGTTGAAAAAACGAGCGCTGTGATTAATATCACGTTCTTTAATTTTTGATAAGGTAAATCGAATACGCTCATTCATTTTATCCAAAAGAATTTTTATTGATTTAATAATAAAACATTGAATTAAATTTTTTTTATAAACCCGGAAATATCTTTAGCCGAATCAATAACCGTTTCGAGCGGGAATGCCTCCTCAATAAGCATAATCGGTATATCTTCCCTGATTGGATACAAATATTTTTTATCGTTTCTAATCAATCCGCCGCAAATTTTTTCAGTTACTTTATCGCCGTTTCTATTTGTTAATTTATTTTCAGAAATTAAAGAATTCAATTTATTTACCAAATCGTCGTTTGCAAGAAACACGTCTTCTTTTGTTTCCGGACAACACAAAATATCAAGCAGTTCTTTGTCAATCATAAATTATACCTCCGAAATTTTTAACGCGGTTAGATTCATATCTATCCGTCAATACATTTTCAAATAGCCGCAGTTTCATTATCCGCATAAACAATAAATCTAAACGCGGATTATCCGAGCTTATAATCTTTTTTTGGCCATTTTGGGATTAGTTTTCATTTTATCCCATTTTTTCTCGTTTGGATTCTCGTTCAATTTATCTTTAAACTTTGTTCCGCCGACAGTTTTATTTGCGGCTCTTCTTGCCGCGGCTTCTCTGATTTCCTGTTGTTTGGAAATATAATCTTTTTCAACCGCTTTTTTTAAAGTTGATTTATTTATAAATCTTAATATGACCTGGAATCCGATTATAGCCACTATTATTATAGGAATATATACCGCCAAATTATCCATAATAAAAAACTGAAATAAAAATTCCTCCGGATATTATTCTTTTTCAACGCTGTCGTCAAGCAGACTTGCGGTGAAAGATTCTCCCTGTTTTTGAAGCTCTTCGTTCAATTTCTGATATTTTTTAATTTTCAAAATTCCGCGGACTATTTTTTTTTCAAAATCCTTAATCCATCTTTCTTCTTCGTTTTTGCCAAAATCAAAAGCGGAAGTCGCTCCCAATTTTGAATCGTCCTGAACCAAATCAATAATTTTATTCAAACTTAGAATTTTATTATCAATCTCAGCTTTCATTTTATCAAGATATTCAAGCTGAATTTTTATATTCGACACAATTTTTTCTCTACTCATCATAGCACTTCCGTTCATCGCCGCTTCTCAATTTAAGAACCGTCAGTATTTAATTTGAATTTGTCCGGAGTCTCTTAACCGGAACATTTTAAATTATCGCATAAACCAAATAAAAAATCAATAAATAATTTTAAAAATTGACCGAACCTTAATTATTTTCAAGGCGCGGTCAATTCTTAATTATTTAAAAATCAATCTTCTTTCAAAGCTTTCAATTCTTCTTTAGTCCGTTTCCGCAGACTTAACGCGTTTGCAAAACATTTCAACGTACAGATTCCGCATCCTATACATTTTTCAGGATCGGTTACCGGAATTTTTTTCTCGTTTAATGTTATAGCCATATACGGACATCTTGAACAATTTCCGCAATGTTCGCATAAATCTTCATTTACCGTTGAAATCTTTTTTACCGGAGACAAATCCATAAATCCAACGGTATGCTCGGGAAGTATAATTCCAATCAATTCTTTCATTGATTTAATTCCGCGTTGTTTCATCATCTCGCTTAAACCATTAGACAAATCCTTATAAATTCCATATCCGTATTTTGTCGCTATAGTGCAGAACTGAACTGTTTTACATCCAAGCGCAAGAAAATTTCCCGCGGCTTTGTAATCCATAGGTCCGCCGTTTCCTGAAATATGAAGTTTCAAAGACGATATATTCGCAAGATTGAAATTGCTTATCGGGGTAACGCCTTCGCCGCTCATTCCTATAACTACGCCGTCTTCCCAGACTCTATTTTTTCTGTTTTGAAAATGAAGCGTCGGGAAAGTGTTTGCAAGCGTAATTCCGGCTTTCTTTTTTGGATACTTGTCAAAAACTTTTTTTACGGCTCTTCCTATTACATAAATCGAAGTGACGGCTCCGGTAAGTTTAAAAAGTTTCGGAATATTCGGGTCGCTTATTTCCATAACCCAGTCAATAATTTTCGCGGTTAATTCCGCGTTTTGAGATACAATATCTCCTTCGGTTCCGTCTCCGCCCTGCGGACAGGACAAGCTGTATTCGATTCCCATTACTCCGGCTTTTTCAAGTTTTTTGGTATTTGCCTGCCACCCTTTTTTATCATTTATATCGTCTCCAGTAACAGGTCCGCCGGTCGAAGCCATTGTCAATCTATCCGGAAATAGTTTTACAAGTTTTTTAACTTCGGAACAAACTCTGTCAAGGGAATGCCCGGAAACATTGTCGCAGTTTCCGTATGTGTTTTCGTTGTAGACGCACATATATTCGGAAGGTATATGTATTGGGATTCCATCAAATGCGGTTTTCATTATTCCGCCTGCCCAGCCGTGTTCATACGCTTTTTTCATCTGATCAAATCCGTCGCTCGTCGGCGCCGCGGACAATAAAAACGGCGACCTGATTTTTCTTCCGAAAAAGTCGGTTTCAAGCGATACCGGCTCTGCGTTATACCCTTCGACTACCGCAAAACTCTTAGTTTTCTTTTCTATTTTCAGAGTTTTCTTGGAAGTTAAAAACGCTTCTACTTCAAGTCCTGTATTTTTTCCCGCGGCCACAGCTTCAACAACCGTCGTAGGTCCGTTGTCGCAATCGCCCGAATAAAACAATCCTTTTATTTTATTTTTCTTCAAACCGGAATGATTGCCTATCGCTATTATGACAAAATCAATATCGTTTCTTATCTGATTTGTATTCGGAATTTCTTTTATATCTCTCAAATTAAATTTAACGCCAGCCGGAAGTTCGACTTTCGCCGTTGACAATCCTGTTATTTTATTCCCATCCGCGCTTAATATTCCGGTAATTTTAATTCTGCCGTTAACGTCGATACCGCTTTCTATAAGCTCGCGCATTTCCTGAACCGTGAGAGGCATTTCGCCAAGAACTTCAAGCGCGAATATTTCAACGCGTTTGGCTCCGGCTTTTTCCGCGGTAAAAGCGCAGTCCGCAGCCGTGGCTCCGCCGCCCAACACGGCAACCCGTTTATTTTTTAAATTGAATTTTTTTGAATTTGAAAGATAATCAATCGCATAAACGCCCAAATTTTCATTTAATATGTTCATCTTATACGGAACTTGAAGTCCGGTTGAGACAACTACGGCGTCGTATTTTTTAGTGAATGACGCAAACCCTTCTTCTTTTATTTCAGAATTGTATTTCACGTTTATATTGGATAAAGAATATACAAAATCAATATCGCTTTTCAATACTGTTTTAGGAAGCCGGAAATCAGGAATCAAATTGCAGGCTCCGCCCGATTTATCCGATTTTTCAAATACTTCGACTTTAAACCCTTTCTGCGAAAGATAAGCGGCGCATCCGATTCCGGCAGGACCGGCTCCGATTACCGCGACTTTTTTTCCATTCGGTTTTGATTTTTTAAATTCTGGCGCGACTCCGAGTTCTTTCGCTTTTTGAATTATTTTTGATTGTATATTTGGAATATCAAGCGAGAAATCAAACTCTTTATGAACGCATCCGCTCATACAATGTTTATCAGGGCAAACCATTCCGCATATTCCGCCAAGCGGATTCAAACTTAATATTTCAGCCGCGGCTCGTCTGAAATCCGAAGGGTTTCCGAGTTTTGCCGCCATTATAAAATCTGCCGGAGAACAATTGGCGGGACAGGCGGCTCTGCAAGGTTTTTCTTCGCAGTATTCGCATTTGTCAATCTCGTTTTTTAATTGTCCGTCGGAATAAAAAAATCCTTTATCTCGCATTTTTTTCAATGTAATCACCTCAAAAAAATTTTATATTTTATATTTTATATTTTACTTTTTTTTTTATATAAATCAATAAAAAAAAATTCACTTTTCCATTGATACGATTGAATCGTCGGATAAAATCTTTTCTTTCAAAACGCAATCGCTCAAAAAATCGCAACTTCGGCAATATTTATTTATGGACGGAGGAAATATCTCAAGCGAAATCTTTTTTTTCAAATCTTCGGTATTTTCATTGAATCCGGAGCAGCCCGAAATATTTTCTTTGATTTTTTTTTCGTATTCGGATGTTTTGGAAATTATGATTTCAGCCGTTTTATCAATGTCTTCAAGCAATACGCCGATTCGGTTTATAACCGTAGAAGTAGAGATTTTTTTATCGAATTCCATCATAAACAAACTAACGTTTTCGATTTTTTTTCCGAACATATTTTCGCACGCCCAGAAATAAATCGACAACTGATCGTCGGAGTCGACGTCGTCCTGAGTTCTATCAGTCGGTTCGGTTTTATAATCGAGTATCTCGAAAAAATTATTTCCGGCGTCGTCTATTCTATCGATATATCCGTTCATATTGACGTTTTTTCCGATAGGCAGTTCAAAATAAGATTCCGTAAAATATGCCGGTTTGAATTCTTTGTCTTTGACAAATGAATTATAATACTTTTCAATCATCTTTTTTCCGTTTTCATAATACCTGTTTTTTTCTTCCTCGTTTGAATATCCTTCTTTGAATTTGTCGAATTCCACCTCGAATATTTTCAAAAGATATTCCTTTGTTCTCGGCGTTTTATCAAATTTATCATAATATTTTTCAAGCGTTTCGTGAACCGAATGGCCCAAATCGAAAAAGGGCTGCGGTTTGGATGGAATTTTATCGAGATAACGGAGTTTCCAACTGTATTGACAATGTTTGAAACCCGAGTATTTCGAATAGCTGAGTTTCAGGCGTTTTGAATAATCGTTATAGTTTTCTCCGCATCTGTCATACGGTTTGATTTTCCAGTATTCGCATTTTCCGTTTAAATAAAAATCGCAGTATGGACAGCCGCCTGAAGCTTTCGCAAGTTCAAGATTTTCCGAACATTGGTCGAAATGAATTTTCTTGCCCCTGAAAATATAATTCTCCGAAAGTTTTATCACTGATTTAGCAGGATCCGCGCTGTTTTCCATTACCGAAATATTATATAAATCTTCTTTTATTCTGCGTTCGTATTCCATTATGTTTTTCTGTTCGGGAATTATCTCTATCGATTCTCCCGAATCAAGATAAAGCATCTGAAGCGTTATTTTTTTGTTATTAAACGCGGGGCTCTGAAGCGCCGCCAATGCCGCGCTCTGATTTCTTATGTCATTGATTAAAAAAGATTTGTTTGCAGGAATATTTCCCACTTTAAAAAAATATAGAATAACCTCCTTTTCAGTCGTATCTATTCTGTTTATTATGTTATAAAAATAATATTTGTCGTATCTTAAAATCAAAAATTCTTTAACCGATATGCCTTCGATTTTATCGGGTAAAAATTTTTCATAATATACGTCTATCATTTTCATTGCTTTTGAAAAAGCGGCGGCGTCGATATTCATATTTTTTATGTTTCCCCTTGTTTTCTCAAGGCAGTCGTATATCGTCTGTTTGCCCGCTTCGCTTTTTGATTTTATGTTCATATATGTCATTTTTTTATGAAAATCTATTATCGCGGGTTCTACCAGCGCAAAAAGTTTCAAATAAATATTGTCGTTTTGAACTCCCGTTTGCTCTGCGGAAATCGAATCGACGTTCGGCTGATCGGCGTTTTTTTTTAATCCCGTATGCCCGCCCGCCTGTTTGCCTCCATCGTCGGACTTATCGAGAAATCTGTATTTGTAAGCGAGCGGGCACTTTTCAATTAATTCAAAATGCTTTCTTGAGAGCTTGTAATCGTCGCGGGATATGTAATTATTCATTTTTATTTTTCCTTTTTAAAATAAATTCTAATACGCTTTTGTCCATCTTCAGAGCGGAAAGACTGCGGTTCAATATTTTTTCCGCGCCCTGTTTATCGCCGTTGTCTATACAAATTTTATACAGCAAGGAATAATGCGGAATTTCAAATCCTTCGGCGGGTTCGTTGTTGGATAATAGTTTTGCGGCAAGACTTTTCTTGTTTATCGAGGTCAAATATTTAGAATAAAAATATACGGATTTTAAAGTAAGATTATGACGCGGGGCAAGGTTTATCATTTTTATCAAATATTTTTCGCTTGATTCGGGTTCGGTTTTATATGAGACTATAAACCTGTTATACAAACAAAAAATATTTTCCGACTCGATTGATTTCAACTCTATCAACGCCCCGTAATATTTCTGAGAATTAATCATAGAATCGATTTTTTTTAGTTTCTTATGCGAGACAATATCTATTTCATCGGCGGCAGGAGTCATATTTTTCAAATGAAACTCAGACGAATCCGGATAATTCAATTTGCCGTAGATTTCAGATAAAAGCAGTCTCGCTTTATTAACGTATCCGGAATTGAGTTTGTCTGAATTTGATATTATCGTATTCAGATAAGCCGCGGATTTGTCGTATTTCTCGCTCATAAAAAAATCTACAGCTTTATAATATATCAAGATTTCGTTTTTTTTATCGCCTTGTAATTCAAGGGAGTCGAGCGTTTCAATCAAATCTCCGTATGCTCCCGAATTAAAATGCCTGCCTGTTATCAAATAAAAATCTGAAACCCGAATTTCTTTGGCGATTTCCTTATATTTTTTTATGTTTTCAAATTTTAACAGGTTAAAACATTCGGCTGCGTAATCCTTATATTTTTCGGATTCTATCTTGTTCTTGTTTTTTTTTAAAAATGAAACCGCTTCGTCGGTTTTTTCCGATAATATATATGATAACGACATTAGTCCTGCGGAAGCGTTGAATAATTCTACCGGTTCCCCGAATTTTCCGGATTCGTTTTGATTAGCCGGCGGCTCGGGAATTTTCGACAAATCAGAAACGCATAAAGAATAATTCCCGTTTACAAACCATAACAATCCGCTCAGCAAATTCAATTTTTTTATATTTTCCGAACCGTAAAATTTCTCGAAATATTCGTTTTTTTCCGACATAAATTTATTCGCGTTATTCATTCTGAACAAAACTGAAATCTTTTTGTATGAAAGGTATTCCGGTTCTATAAACTCGCTTTTCCCGATTTCATCTATAAACTTTAAACATTTGTCGTATTTTTTTGCTCCTATGTATATGTCGATTAATATTTTTTGAGCTGTGGTTTTCAGCGCCGTTTCAGGATACTGTTTGAAAAATTTGAGAATCTCGTTTTCCGCAGCTTCGAATTTTCCGATAAAATAATACGCCATTGAGACGGATAGTCTAAGTTCGGGATAAAAATTGAATTCCTCGTATTCTTTCAGGTTCTCAATGGAATTTATTGAATCCGCGAATTTCGATTGCTGTAAAAATATCAGAGATTGAAGATATTTTCTTAAAAATAATAGTTTTTCAGAATGAGTTTTTACCTTTTTGTTTAATTCGAAAACAGCCTCGTCATACCTATTCATATTGAACAAACTTAGAGCTTTTTTATAACTCAAATAAGGGTCTTCGTCGTTTTTAACTGCGCCGGCATTGTAATAATCAAAAGCGGTTTTGAACTTATTTTGAGCAAAATAAATTTCGCCGTAAATAAGATTCAGCGTTTTTTTTCTGTCGTCGGAATTATTTCTTGATTTCAATCCGTTTAATATTTCTACGGCTTTTAAATAATCGGTCTTTTTAAAACAAATCAAAGCCCTGTTGTAATCCAGATACCAATCGTCTGTTATGGAATTGTATTCCTTTTTAATTTTAACAAGAAGTTCTCCAAGCTCCTCGTATCTGTCAAAAGCGAGCAGTATCGCCGCTTTAAAAAAATGAGCGGACAATTCGTATTGCTTTTCCTGAGTTCCAGAATAAATAAGTTCGTCGATTTCTTTTTCAGCGGACAGATAATCTTTTTCATTGATATAGCATTCGGCGAGAAGCAGATTGATTTTGAATTTCAAATCCGGTTCAATATAGTTGTTTTTTTTGTAGGAATTTATTTCTTTGATGCAATCTCCGAATTTTTCATTCTCATAATAAACGAACGCTTGAACCATCGAACCCTGTTTTGCCGCGCCCTGTTCGACTCGGAAAAACAAAAAACTTGAAACAAACGCGAAGATAAACGTTAGTTTTCCAATTGCTTTTTTCATTGTAAAACGCTCTTTTTTTCCCTTTTTTCAATCCGAAAAATGCCGGGACTTATATTTTTTTAATTTACGTCGTATTTAATTTTTATGACGGTCGTTTCAATGTCTTCAACAGATTCTTCAAATTTCCATTCCCTGACTTTTTTTATCAAATAATCGTCAAGTTCGAATAAGCCGGAAGTTTTCATAATCTCAACATCTTTTACAAATCCCTCATTTGTAACTTGTAGTTTCAATTCTATTTGATATGTTTTTTCCTCGTCTAACCATTCGGGGCAATCCGGAAGAGGATAGCGAATTATTTTTCTTGATTTGTTTTCTTTTATTAAAATTGTCTTGCCGGACGGTTTATCAATTTTCGGATAGACCTTTTTTATTTCTATTTTTTTTTCTTCGATAACAGGTTTGGTTTCGGATTCCTGTCCGGTTATTCCCCGATTAGTTTGAATTTGAGTTTTCTTCTTTTCATCCGGTTTGCGTTCGGCCTGTCTGGTTCGCGGACAGAATAATAGCAGAAATATTAATAACAGGCATATTACAATTAATATAGTTATGATTAAATTTTTTGTTTTATGCTCCATCTAATAGAACCGGCGTTAATTTATATTTAAAATCCGTTTAATCATATCGCTTAATTCTTTCATCTTTATAGGTTTGGAAATATACGAATCCGCCCCTGCCGCATATATTTTTTCTATATCGGATAGTTTGTTTAAACCGGTTAAGGCGATTATCGGAATAGTTTTTGTCGCCCCGTAATTCTTAAAATATTTTATCGTGTCAAACCCGTCCATTTCAGGCATTATCATATCGAGCAGTATCAAGTCGGGTTTGAATTCGACGGCTTTTGTTCCCGCTTCGATTCCGTTTTTAGCGGTTTCTATCTTATATCCCATAGCTGACAGATTTATTGACAGCGTTTCCAGTATATCCGATTCGTCGTCGACGCATAATATTCTTTTTTTATTCAAATCGTCGCCCATATTTTTCATCAGCATATTATTTTTTCTAACGAATTCTTCAAGATCAATTAGCCGGATTTTATATTGTCCGCCAACAGTCTGAAACGCTTTGAGCTCATGCTGTTGTATCCAGTTTCTTATTGTCCTCGCTGACACAAAACATTTTTTCGCCGCATCGTGAGATGATATGACGACGTCTTCTTTATTTAATTCGTTTTCTTTTCCGCTATTTTTCATACAAACCCCTTTTTTCTTTTATTTCCTTTTTTTCCAAACTATTTTATTACATATTTAATAATTTGTCAATATATTTTTATTAAATAATTGAACAAAATATCTTAAATTGAAAAACAATAAACTTGACAATCAATGAAAATTTAGCAACATTTGATACTACAATACAATCTTAAAAATAAATTTCTTGTATTTACGGCGAGAATATTTTTTGAAGCGCTTTGAAACCCATATAAATTATAGGGTCTTGGTCCTTTTTTATCTTCATACGGATTTAATCGAACTTTTAGATATTATAGACCAAATATCAGACAGCGGCTCTGTAAAAGCGATTACTAACGACCGCCAATCCATAAAAGCCGGAAATAAGGGCGTATCTTTCAATAATCCTGCCAACCGTATAAAAAAACAATATGAATTATTATGTTTTTAAGATTTTGAAAAATTGTCTGAAACAAGTATTCTATACTGTCTGAACAATTTTTCAAAATCTTTATGCGGTTTTCAGGTTAAATAAAAACAAAAATAAAAAAAACCTTGACAAAAAAATGATATTATAAGAATATATATAAATATACTTGTCTATATTAAAATTTTTTTTATCAAGAAGGAAAAAATATGAGTAACTGGTATGTTTATATTGATTCCGAAACGCAAGGTCCTTTTTCAGACGAAAAAATCAAGGAAATGATTCAATCCGGAAAAATCACAAATGAAATGAACGTTATGAAAGAAGGGACAAAAGAATGGCTTGTAGCAGGCGCGGTTCCGGAGCTTCAGGGAAAAACTGCTCCGTCAAAAAAACAATCGCCTTCTTCCTCTCCCTCGCAATCTCAACCGAAAGAAGATTTTATGAAAAATGTAATCGACGAGGAAGGATTGTGTCCGACTTGCGGTTATTTTACAGGTTCGTTATTGACCTGTCCGCGATGCGGAGCGCGGGTTAAAAACAAAATCGCCTTGTCAGTCGTTAAAAAAATTTCTATAATCGGTTCTTTTATCGGAGTAATATTCTTGTGGCTCGCGGCATATTATAAACAACCGACTCTAATCAAAGTAGCCGAGGTGGACGAGCAAATGAACGGCGCATACGTTACCATCGTCGGCAAAGTAGTTTCGTATAACGAAGACGAAGGGAAAGACACTTTGAAAATGAAAATAGACGACGGTTCCGGTCAGCCGATAGGAGTGAACGCTTTTAAAAAATTAAAACAAATAAAACAGCTTTTCGGCAGCGATGAAAATATGCCGGCGGTAGGCGATTTGGTTCAGGTAACCGGAGTGCTGAATATTACAGATAAATTCGGAGTTTCAATGTTTTTACAGATTCCGGAACGGCTTCAGGTAACTGAAAAATTTCAAATGAAAGAGATTAAAATCGGAGATTTGAAAAAAGAAAATATAGACGAAATCGTTAAATTAAAAGCTCATATAATTTCCGTTTCCGAAAGAACGACAAAAAAAGGGACGAAAATGTATATAATAAATTTAGGCGACGAGACAGGCAGAATAGGTATGACAATTTTCGAAGCCGCATTTGAAAAACTCCCGCCGGAAACAAAAGAATTATTAACGACTGTCGGAACCGAATTTGAAACCGCGATACGAATCGGAGAATACAGAGGCGAATTTCAAGCTACAATACTTGATTATACGAAAATAAAAAAATTGGGAACCGTTGAAATCAGCGAAGCCGAAGCCGCATCAGCCTCGGCAAATTCCGGCTCAAGCGGATTTTCAAACGGAATGTCTGCAAACGTTAAATCCTCGGATATAGGCGATTTAAACGAAAGCAGCGTTAACAATGTTTATAAAGTAAAAGCCGGCATAGCGAAATTTGCAAAACGCAAAACGAAAAAAGGCAAGGATATGTATAGTTTAAAATTGACTGATAAGACCGGCAGCATCAATGTAACGATTTTTGACGGCGATTATAATTCAATGTCCGCGTCCGTTAAAAAAATAATAGAAACAGAAGGAAACGAGATTGAAGTCGCTCTAAAGATTTCCGAATATAACGGAAGAATTCAAGGAGGCATAGCTGACGTCAATTCAATAAAAAAAACCGGAACATTCGATTTGGATAAAAGCGAAGACGGCGAGGAAGAATCGCCAAAATACAAAAAAAAGCAGGATGCGTCCGAAGACGCTCCCGTAAAAAAAATCGGAGAATTGACGCTTGCCGATAAAGGAAAATCAGTTAAAATCGAAGGCGCCGAAATTAAATTTGTAAGTTCAAACGATAAAGGAATGAATCTTACTCTCGGCGACGATTCCGGAAAAATTAAAATAATGATATGGGAAAATATGATTGAAAAGATTCCGGGGTTGGCGGACGTTGAGAAAGGCGCGTCCATTTCTGGAATATTCGCGGTTGACGCGTATAACGAAAAACTTCAGTTGAAAATTAAAAATCCAAAATCTATTAAAATCGAGTAAAAATTATGGAAGGAATATTAGTAATCGCATTTAGTCTTCTCGGAACTATCGCAGGCGGTTTGTTATGTTTAATACCGTCGCTGCATATTTATAACGTCGCGGGCATAGCGATAATTTTATGGATAGAATTAAGCAATAAAATTCCATACTACACAATCGGTCCTTTTTTTATGGCGCTGATGGTTTCATTCGCTTTTATAAACACGATACCAATGACTTTCTTTTCAGCGGCCGACGAATCCGCCGGAGCTTCTATTCTGCCGACGACCGATATGCTGAAAAGCGGAAAGGGTCGCGACGCGTCTGTAATTTCAGGACTCGGCACATTTTTCGGAGCCGTCATTCTTGTCTTGCTGACTCCGTTTGTTTTTTATTTGGCGCCTTATATTTATCTGCCTGTCCGCGCGCATCTGCACTGGATTATAGGATTAATTCTCGTGTTCTATGTAATGAGCGAATGGCCTAAAGGAGCCGGACGCGGAAAAACCCCGTGGGCAAAATTTAAAAATTCGTGGCATAACTGTTTTGCCGGTTTGTTGACTTTTGTTTTATCTTCAATCATAGGATTGATAATTACAACTAAACCGCTCGCTCCTCCCGAAAAAAGTTTTCAGAATATTATGCCTATATTTCTTGGATTTTTTGCGTTTCCCTCGATAATACAAGCGATGATGTCAGAAGCAAAATATCCTGAAAACCAGTATAATTCAAAATATTTAAACTGTAAATGGTCGGATTTCGGATACGGCGCGCTGCCGGGAACAATCGGCGGTTTGATTACGGCTTTTATACCTGCGGTTACCGTCGGCATATCGGCTATTTTTGCCGGACACATTACAAATCACAGAAATCTAAGACAGGCTTCTTTTGAAAAACCAAAAAATCCGAATACGGCTGTTCACGTTCATATTCCGGAAATTTATTATCAGCAAGAACGCGTGTTTCTTGTTGCCGGCGGAATAAACAAAATAATTTATTACGTCGGCGCGTTTTTATTTTTGTTCGCGATAACCGATTTAACGCCGAACGGAATGGGACGCGGGGGAATGAATATTTTGTTGAAACCCATATTTTCTCCGGAACGCGGAGATTTTGCCGTAATGCTGGCGACCGTATTTTTTACGTCTTCTCTTTCTTTGCTGTTATTGATATATTTCACGGATTGGACGATAAAGATAATGCCGAAAATAAACGTCAGACTGGTCTATGGAATAGTTACGGTTGTTTTATTGGTTTTATTATATGTGATGGGCGGCGGATGGATGGCTTTAGGAGTAGCCGCGGCAACGACTTGCGTAGGATTGATACCGGTATTTTTCAGTTGCAGGCGATCTCACTGTATGGCGGTTCTGCTTGTTCCCATAGCGTTAAATATGGCGGGTTACGGCGATGCGATAGCCCGTTTGTTGGGGTTGATGTAAAATGAAAGGATTGACCCATTTTATGTCCGCGATAGCGGCGACCACATTTATTCCCGAAGTTGTGAGAATGTCCACGACAATGAAACTCGACAATCCTGAAGCGGTGTCGGGTTCGTTTATAATTTTGCTCGCAGGCGCGTTTGGAGTAATGCCTGACACAATGGATTTCAAACTCGGCCAGTTTTTTTCAATAGCCGAAAACGAAGAGGATCCCGATCCGAGAAATCCGGACCCGCAGAAAATGGCGGACGCTTTCGCAAAAGCCGTTAATGAAGCCGGAGACACCGGAAAATCGACAAAAATACAATTATTCACAATACAGCTTGGCGCGAGTTTATGGCGCAAATACAATATGATTTTTGAAAACGACGGAGTTATAATACAAATAGACAATATAGTTAAAACCTCGCAATGTCCGATTCCCGGAACCGCTCCAAAGACAAACAGAGTTGGCAGGGCGAAATTCAAATACGAATTGAAAAGCAGAACCAATCAAATATGCTGGCTGAACAAATCGGTGCAGTGGATGCGTCATTTATTAAAAGGACCGGATCATCCGCCGGGACCGGTAAAACCTTCGTCCGTTGAAATTTTTATGGGCACTCAATTTGAATTCAGAAAAGAATCCGACGGCAAAATATATTTCAACTGGCTGCCATGGCACAGGACGTGGAGTCATTCGTATGTGCTCGGTTTTATGCTGTCGATACCGGTTTTTATAATTTCGTATCTGATGAATCTCCATCACTGGTGGTTATACGGGCTTGTGGCTAATCTCGGTTTCATAGTTCATATTACCGAAGATATGACCGGACATATAGGCGGTTCGCTTTTCTGGCCGCTTCACAAAGCCCGCTCTGAAGGACTTGAATTATTCAAAGCAAGCGATCCGAGAACGAATTTTTCGCTTGATTACTCTGCGATAGTTATAATAATTCACAACATAGACAGATTTACAACAAAATTAATTACTATGCCATGGTGGCTGTATTATATTCTATTTTTAATTCTGCCGCTGACGGTTTATTTTTGGGTTGTTGCGATTATTAAAAAGAAAATTCAGGAAAAAGAAAAACGGGTTTTAAAAGAATTCGAAGACGAGCCGGACGGCTTTAGCGATATGACCCTCGATTAAAAAAATAAAAACAGCCCGCGTTAAAAAACGCGGACTGTTTTTATATAAAACGTTATGACTAAAAATCAAAATTCTCTCAAATTTAATTTCAAATTATTTTACAAAATATTTATATTAACTGCGGCTATAAATCTGCTTGTTATTTCCACGCTTCTATATTCCACAATAAAAGATTATAAAATTGAAAAATACAAAGAGCTTCTGAAACGTTCTTCTTCTATATTTGATTTTGTCATTCAAAATTTTCAAACCCGCGCTATGACCGGAACCGGCAACGCTAAAACTCTTAAACCCAGAGAAACTATAGCTCTTTTCGCCCGCGTTCTTCCAAAAGACGAAATCATTTCGCACCTATATTTTTACGACGTTTCGGCGAAAAATCTTTATTTATACAAAGATATTGCCGATTTGCGCGAAACCGAGATTAAAAGAATTGCTTCAATCGAACTATCGTTAAAACAGAAAATATATTTTCTGCTTTACGACGAAGAAAAAAATATGATTAATCATTATTATAAATTGATAGACAACGCCGATAATTATATTGGAATCCTGTCAATCGGAGTAAAAACAAATTTGGTCGTGGAAGGAATCAGGTCGATGATATGGGACGCGATGCTTCTTGGTTTCATATCTTTGTCCGCCGGTTTGATAATCGCGTATTGCTTCGCTAAATATTTGTTGAAACCGGTTCAATCGTTAAGAAAAACCGCTAATAAAATCGCCGCCGGAGATTTGACAAAAAGAGCCGACATAATTTCAAACGACGAGATTGGCGAACTCTCGCTTCAGTTTAACAATATGACCGGAAAACTCGAAGAAAAAATCAATAACCTCAATATGCTTCAAATGTTAAGCATGAAAATAAGTTCGCGAATAAACCGCGACGAATTGTCCAACATAATAGTTCATACTTTTTCAAATTATTTCGCCGCTGAAAAATGCGCTCTTTTGATACCTGATTTTACTATTAATAAATTTACCATTACCGCGGCTGTCGGCGTGTCGGATTCAAGCATAACCTTGAGTTTTACGGAAGGTTTGCTTGGAAAAGTTTGTTCCACATGGAAAATCGAATGGACCAAGGATTTGTCGTCAATGCCGGAAATAAAACTTTTCTATAACAATACGTCTCCGGAAAATTCAACTTGTTATATGGGAATCCCGCTTGTTTTAAACGACACGTTAAGAGCGATTATTTTAATTATTGGAAAAAAAGCCGAATTGAATAACGATAATAAACCTATAATCGAATTGCTTGCAAGCCAGTCTATGACGGCTCTCGAAAATTCCCGTTTATATGAAATGGCTATAACCGACGGGTTGACCGGAGTATTTTTAAAACGTCATTTTCTGCAAAAACTCGACGAATACATATATTTTTCCGATAATTTCAAATCTATCGCTCTTTGTATGATTGATATAGACTTTTTTAAAAAATTCAACGATTCTTTCGGACATCAGGAAGGCGACGTCATTTTAAAAGAAGTCGCCAAAACCTTAAAAAATTCCATTCGCGGATTTGATTTAAAAAAAGCCGAACGGGAACCGGATATGGTGGCGAGATACGGCGGCGAAGAATTCACGATTATTTTATTTAATCTGCAGGATGGAACGCTGCCGCAAATACTTGAAAGAATCAGAAATAATATCGACTCAAACGAATTTCAAGGAGAAAAACAGATTCATCACGTAACAATTAGCATCGGAGCTTGTTTCTTTCAAAAGGGAATGACTGGCGCTCAATTAATAGAATTTGCGGACAATAGTTTGTATGACGCTAAGCATTCCGGCAGAAATTGTTTTAAAATCCATACTTTTAATTGAAAATATGAAACGCATAAAATTATTTTTATTAATTTTTATTATTTTTATTTTGTGGCGCTGCAGCCCCAAACCGTCTCAGCAGTTTCTGGAAGAATTTGAAAAACAGGAGCTTCAGATAAAAACTCAGGATTTGAAATTATATCTGTCCGAATCGTCTGAAGAAGAAAATTTGCCGCTCCCTGAAATCGACAAGGAATATGAAATGACAGTCATAGGCAAATCCGGTAAAAGCTATTACGGACTGGTCAATAATTTCAGAGTATTAATTAAAGACGACGCGGAGCTTGGCGATAAACTCCTTATAAAAATAACGGATTTTACTAAGTCTGGAAAATCCGCCAAAGCGGATTTAGTAAAAAAAATCGAAAATGTTTCGGCTAAAACAGACCGGACAAACATTGAATTTAACGCCGAATACGATATCGAGATAATCGGTTCGAATAATAAAGGCGAAGCGTTTGGAATTATTAATCAGAATAAAGTAATTGTAATCGGAGCGGTTTCTTCCATAAAAAAATATAGAGTTAAAATAATCGATTACGATGAAAGTTCTAAATATTATTATTCGTTGCCGGTCATCAAATAAAAGCGTTATATTGTATCAAACATTTATCTTAAAAAAAATCCGCCCTCAAAAATATAAATTTCATTTTTTACAATTCGATTTTTTATAAACCGAATATATTTGAATTCCTTTATATTTTACTGATATTTCAGGTTTCGCGTTTTTCAAATAAAAATAATCGACGTCCTGAAACAAACTTTTATGATTCAATAAAATCAGGCAATCAAAGTTTTCTTGAAAAAGAGAGCATTTGATATTTTTATTTAAAATTTTGAAATATCGAGAGTAGACGTTAAAAATTTCAGGTTCCTGTCCCGCGATTCTTACCGCAATATCGTTTTTATCTGAATTATTTAAAAATTTTATTATATCAAACGAAAATAATTCTCCTCGGACGTCAATGTCAAATCCGATTTTATCAAGGGTTTGAATCGAAGGCGACAAAAGATTATAATATAAAGTCGGGTATTTTAAATTGTTCAACGCCGGAAAAATTGACAAGAAAACAAAAAAAATAAAAACCGCAAATTTATATTTGAACGCAGGCAGATAATCCAAAAACCGCAGAAAAGGTTTTACGCATAAAAAACACATAAATGGAACTGCGGGCAAATATAATTTTATTTCATCGTAAGACGGCGACCCCGGTTTCATCAGCATAAAAAATAAAATAAAAATATAGATGAAAAAAAAACAATTCTCTTTGGAAAAATATTTTTTTATGTAAACAATCGACGCGCATAACAGCAGAACAAAAGGTTCTGGATTCCCAAAAAAAAGATAAAATAAAGGATAATGAAACGGCGCGGGCCCCGTATCAGGCGAATAAACCTTGCCGAAATACATAACATAATTCTGATAATGCTTTAGAAAAAAAACGTTTAAAAATTTTATTCCTTGGATTATATCAGGCCATAAAACCGGATAAAACATATATGTTATTATTGGAATGCAGGCAAGGTAGATTAGTAAATATTCGAAAAAATATTTCCTGTTGAACAATAATAGATGTAAAAAAATAACAGGTATAATGAAAAAACCGGAAATTTTTGAAACTCCGGAAACGCCGCAGAACGCCGCCGATAAAAAAATTTTGGATTTCAAATTATTAACGTTGGACAAATAATAATACGCGGCGCCTACGCTGAAAACAGTCATACAAAAATCCGAAGTCGCCATTGCGGAAAAAGTCATAAATCTCGGATTAAAAAACAAAAGACATATTATCGCTATAAAAGGAAAAATGGAATTTTCATAAAGAAATCCCGATATTTTTTTACAATAAAATATAAGAGCCGCAAGAAGAATAAAATTAGACAATCTGAATATTTGAAGCATATAATCCGATTGGATTCCGGCTTTTTTCGTTAAATACAATATAAATCCGCCGAATACGTTAAAAAAAGAAGGATGCTCCGGAATATAAGAAAAATATTTTTGATAATAATTCTTGTTTGCAAAATTTAAACCGCCGGATTTTATTTCTTTTAAAACGTCTTCAAAAAAATCATAATGATTTTGCGAGGATATGACGAAATATGTTTCGTCCCATGTATGACCGAGATTAAACATTAGCGCCGACCAGTAAATTATAACCGGCAGAATAATCAAGAATAATTGTTTGGTTGATAACAACCGATTATTTTTTAAAGTCATTTTTCAAAAGATTTTCATAAAATAGAATCAGCTTGGACGATATTGAATCCCAGCCGTATTTTGATTTGACAAGGTTATATGAATTTTCGCCTATCGACGCATTCAGAATTTTATCCGCATTTAATTTCATCAGCGAATCAAACCATTGCGATTCCGTATCGGCAATTATAACGTTTTTATTGTTTTCGCAGTCGATTCCCTCGGCTCCGACAGAGGTCGAAACCACGCACTTTGCCATACCCATTGCCTGAAGTATTTTCAAGCGGGAACCGCCTCCAATACGCAGCGGAGTGATGAATACGTCGCTGAAATAAATATAAGGTCTTACGTCGTCGACATAACCGGTAACTATTACGTCTTTGTCTTCGTTAAGTTTTATCAAATCAGGATACGGATTTTTCCCCACCACAAAAAATTTTATATTCGGAATTTTTTTTTTGAGTTCTAAAAAAATATTGTGGTAAAAATATATTACCGCGTCAGTATTCGGATAATGAGTGAAAGAACCGGTATAAACAAGTTTGAAATCATTCTGGAATCCTCCGAACAAATCAAAATACTTGTCTCCGGGTTCGAGTTTGTAGGATTTATTGAAGTCGCTTAAATCTACTCCGTTAGTTATTATTTCTATTTGGGTTTCCGGCAGAATTTTCTCAATGTATTTTTTATCGCGTTCAGATACGACCGCGATATGTTTAAATGTCTTCCATACTCTTTTTTCATAAAATTTTAATTTTTCCACTTCAAGCCGGTTTCTTAACCACCACTTTGATATTTGCAAATCTTTTGTGGCGTCTTTTGTATTCACGTATCTTTGAAAAATTTCGGATTCGATATTATGTTCGGATAAAATTATGTTATTTAAATTTTTATTTAAAAAATACTGGGTGCAGTAGAGCTGTTCAATATTAATTATATCGTATGCGTTTTGATTTAACTGTTCATCGATAATATTCATCATTTCAATATTATAACGTTTTGTGATCAAATCCGGAAGCGCGAATAAAGCGCGCGTAGTTTTGCTTATCAAATTTGAGCTGCGGGGCGGAGGCGAGTGCCGGATAACCTTGACGCATCTGCAATACAGTTTCATTATATCGACATATTTATTTTCTGATTCTGAATATATTAAAGATATGAAATCAATAGTATGCCCCGCTTTGCTCAGATTTGTCATAAGGTTAAAAATCCTTATTTTTCCGCCTTCGTCGAGCGGATAAGGCAAATAAGGCGATACGATTAATATTTTCATTCTTTGATTTTCCTGTCTTTGATTTTTTTTGCGGGGACTCCGGCGTAAACCGAATATGAGTCAATGTTTCCGGAAACTACCGCTCCCGCCGCTATGACCGCGCCTTCGAATATATGAGCGCCGGGAAGAATGACAGCGTTTGAACCTATCCACGCGTTGTCTTCGATTATGACCGGTTTGATTATCGCTTCAAAATCCGGAGATTCGAGATTATGAGATTCGGTTATTATAGAACAATTATATCCGATTGAAACCCTGTCGCCAATTTTGATTTTTGAATATGCGGATAATAATCCGCCGTAATTAATAAAACTATCGTTTCCTATTTCTATGTTCGAGGGACAAATTACTGCGACTCCGTGATATATATACGACCGCAATCCGATTTTTAAACCGCATAATTCATAAAAGAATTTTCTGATTTTATTGAAAATCGAATCATGTTTTATTCCGCGGGGAATGAATTTTATCAAGTCGCAAACGGATTCCGCCAGTCCGTCTTTCAACGTCCTTTGGTAAACGTTTGCCCAAGCGTCTTTTGAATATTTCATAAAAGTTAAACCTAAAAAAAGGTAAATTAATTTAATGTTTCAAATCATTGCATTATAAAAAATATTCGCCGTTATTTTAGAAAAATTTTTTTTATGCTCTGTTAAAGACTTTTCCGGTTTATCCGTCGAAAGCTTAATCGAAAAATAATTGAAACCCGCTAAAACCCGTATTTTTCACGTATCATTTTGAATTTGTCAAAATATCTTTTTTTAATAAGTAAAATATTGTCATATCCGAATTCATCGAACAGCGCGTCTAAAATTACGTTCGCCGTATTCGATTCCGCCACTACGCCAGCGGCCGGAACTACGCAGACGTCCGAACGTTCCACAAAAGTTTTTTTAATTTTCAAATCGTCCAAATCTACGGATTGCAACGGATTTAACAGAGTCGGAATAGGTTTCATTACCGCTTTGAAAACAATCGGCTGTCCGTTTGAGATTCCGCCTTCGACGCCTCCGCAGTTGTTTGAGAGTCTGATAATCCTTTTTTTTTTTAAACCGAATTGATCGTGATATTCTGACCCTTTTAGAATCGAGCCGTTGAATCCTTCCCCGAATTCAACGCCTTTTATTCCCTGTATTGATATTATAGCCGATGCGATTTTTGCGTCGAGTTTTGTGTTATGCTGAATATGACTTCCGATTCCCGGAATTAAATTTAAAATTATCACTTCAAATATTCCGCCTATCGAATCGCCGGATTTTTTTATCAAATCGATGTATTTAACCATTTTTTTTTCGGCTTCTTTATCGACGCATCTTAAACAACTGTCGTTATAAACTGATTTTATATCGTCCGCGCCGTATCTTTTTTTTATTGAAATTTTTCCTATCGAAACGGTATGACTTAATATTTCAATATCAAAATATTTTAAAACCGATTTGCAAAACGCTCCTAAAGCTACTCGCGCAGCGGTTTCCCTTGCCGAACTTCTCTCCAATAAATTTCGTATATCGTCTTCAAAATATTTTATTAGTCCGGCATAGTCGGTATGACCCGGTCTCGGAATTCTTATTTTGGCGATATTTTTTTGCGGGCTTGAAGACATTTTCTCTTTCCAGTTTTCCCAGTCCTTATTAATAATTTTTAACGTTATTGGGGAGCCCGTGGTTTTTCCAAACCTTACTCCGGATACAACCTCGATTTTATCAGTTTCGAGTTGCATTCTTTTTCCGCGTCCGTATCCGGCTTGCCTTCTTGACAGTTCGGAATTTATATAATCCATGTCAAATTTGATTCCCGATGGAGTTTTGCTTATTATAACGGTTAATTCTTTACCGTGAGATTCTCCGGAGGTTAAAAAATCCATATTTGTTTTCTCCGTAAATTTAATTATTGTTTTTTAAATAAAATCAAATATAATCATATATTATATTAAATTTAAAGAATTGTCATTAATAAATTTTAAGGAAACGATATGAGTTCAAAAAAAAATACCGGCTCAGGTTTGTCTATATTAAAAAATAAGAATTTGAAATATCCGCAAACTCCGGATAAATCCAAACTTGAAAAATTCGAGAATCAGACAAAAAACCGCGATTATGTAATCAGGTTCAACGCGCCTGAATTTACGTCTTTGTGTCCGATTACCGGACAGCCTGATTTCGCCAATATTGTAATCGATTACATTCCATGCAAATATTGCGTCGAATCAAAATCGTTAAAACTATTTTTGTTTAGTTTTAGAAATCACGGCTCGTTTCACGAATCTGTCAGCAATTATATACTTGACAGAATTATCGAATGCATTTCTCCAAAATGGATTAGAATATCGGCTTTTTTTTACAGGCGCGGAGGCGTTTCAATAGATATTTTTGCCGAATCAGGAACGGTTCCGGAAAAAATCAAACCTCCGGATATTCCTAAATCCAGCGAACAGGGTAGATTTTTTTTTTAAATTTTAACGGAATGGAGCAATAGTTGAATAAAGAACAAATTATAGATACGCTAAGAAAAGTTTCGCTTTTTCAAAATTTAGACGGCGGTATAATCGAATCTCTCGCTCAAAAAACCAAGGCGGTAAGTTTTGAAAAAAAAACTATTATTTTCAGGGAGAAAGAGGCGGGTGATAAATTATTTATTCTTATTGAAGGAAGAGTCGTTTTAAGCAAATCAATAGAGAATAAGGAAAAAGTCGTCGCTGTTTTACAGCCGGTAAATCCGGTTGGCGAAATGTCAATATTAGACGACGAACCCCGCTCCTTAACCGTCAAAACCATAGCCGATTCTAAATTTATAGTTCTTGAAAAAAATGATTTTAAAGAAATGATAAGAAAGAATCCCGATATCTCTTTTCAGATATTCAAGATTTTATCGACGCGTCTACGCGAAGCCACATTGCTTTTAAAATCGCATAGTTATTAATTTTGTCGAATAGCGTTTTATATTAGATATGCCTATTGTTTTTGTTGTTTTGATAATTTTTTTTATTCCCGAACCTGTTTTCGCATGGGGTCCGTCTTCGCATCTTGTATTTACGTCTTATATATTAACTCATTTGTCGGTTATAGCGTCGGTTCCGGTAAAAAAAATATTAGCATCGTCGCAATTGGATTTTTTTTACGGCTGCATTGCTCCCGATATTTTTGTAGGGAAAGGTTCGCTCCCCAAAAAACATCATAGTCATAATTGGGAAACCGGTTTTAAAATTTATAAGAAAGCCGGAAGCGATTCTGAAAAAGGATTTGCATTAGGATATCTGACTCATTTGAGCGCAGACGCGGTGTCGCATAATTTTTTTGTTCCATTTAATTTATTTTCAAAAAAAATAAAATCCTTATCGTTGAGTCATATTTATTGGGAATTATTGTTTGATATGAAACTTCCTGAATTTTACAGGGATTTCGCTTGTTTTCTAGTTGAATTTCATAATCCCGAAAACGATAGTTTCTTAAAAAAAAATATTTCTTATAACAAAACATTTTCAATGAGAAAATCTTTGTTTTATAATATCATAAAAATGCAGAACGCAAAAATATTATCTAAAGCTATGAAAACGCCTCGTTTTTCAAAGAAAATTTTAGTTTTAAACGACGATATTTTCGATAAATTTATTAAAACCAATATAGGCATCTGCATTGATGTAATAAATAATTTGGATTCGAGTTTTGTCTGCGATTACGATCCTGTCGGTTCGGAAAACCTGACAGCATCTCCGTATTTATCGAATTTAAACGACGGCAATCCCTTCATATTGCCGGAAATTCTAAAAATAAACGCCATCAAAAATTTTAATTTTAAGTTCTTATCTAATTTCACAAACTACAAAAAATTTAGCGGTTTCCTAAAAAAGAAATGACAAACAAAAAACGATTAAAAAGGACTATTAGAAAGTTCAGACATATCATAGAATACTTTTTCGCCGTAATTTTATTTTATTCCTTGAGGTTTTTTCCCGTATCCGCGCTTTATTTTTCAGCGAGTTTAACCGGAAAAATAATGTATTATTTTATTCCTGTCAGAAAAAAAGTAATGCGTGAAAACATTAAAAGAGTTTTTAAAACTATTTCTGACGCGGAATTGAAAAAGATACTGAAAAAAAGCTATGCGAATATATGCAAGTCCGCGTTTGAATATTTTATTTTTTCAAGATTAACCGGCGCAAATTTATACAAATTCGGATTTATCGAGAACAAGCGGCATATAGACGAGGTTTTGAATTCCGGCAACGGCGCAGTTTTATTGGGCGCCCATTTCGACAATCCCGAATTGACTACGAACATCTTGAAATTATCGGGAATTAAGATATGCGCTATCGTTAAAAAACAGAGAAATAGTTATGTCAGCGATTTATTGGAAAAAATAAGAACGCATAACGGAATCGAAATATTTTATAAAAATAATTATTTAAAAACCGTTTATAAAAGATTGAAAGAAAATTACGCTCTCGCAACCGTTGCGGATATCGCGGTTCCGGATCCGGAAGGAATTACGCTTGATTTCTGCGGATATCAATTGCCCACCGCCGCCGGTCCGGCTATGTTTGCGATTAGAACTAACGCCGCCGTAATACCGGTTTTCAGCGTTAGATTAAACGACAATACTCATAAAATAATAGTCTGCGAAAGAATCGACGCGAATATCGATTCCGAACTTGACAATAAACAAAAAATAAAAACGATTATGCAAAGGTATAATGATTTGCTTGAAAAAAAAATCAGAGAATATCCAGACCAGTGGTTTTGGATGCATAACCGCTGGAAATACCGCAAATGATTTAACCTGAAAACTGCATTAGAATTTTGAAAAAGCGCTGGAAGTAAGGAAAAACATTGATTTTGCGCGCTTTTTTAAAAGCATTAATTTTTACTTGGCAGTTTTCAAGTTTTTAGAAATTTTAACAAGCGCGTATATATGTTTTAGAAAAGGGCGGTTTCAAAGAAACTTCTTAAGCGATTCCTATTGGAATCGCCACTTCACTTTTTTTATTGCATTATCCGGGTTTAATTTCTAAAGATTTGCGCCGAATAATTGTTTCCGCAATATATCAAGGCAATATACCGCGCTTCTATTTCTGATATAGTTTCTATTTCCTGAAAAAACTTTTTTCTCCGAAAATTTAACGTTTTGCGGAATCGAAAATTTATCCCCGATTTTTTTCGCGTCAAAATAGAAACCGAAATAAACGAGTCCGACGGGTTTTTCAGCGGTTCCTCCTTCGGGCCCTGCAATCCCGGTTATTGACACGCCGATATCTGAACCGGACGTTTTTGAAACTCCTTCCGCCATTTCAAGCGCGGTTTCAAAACTTACCGCCCCGAATTTCTCAAGCGTTTCAGTTTTTACTCCGAGTCTGTGAATTTTGGAGTTATTTCCGTAGCATACGATAGATTCTTTTAAAACCGAAGAAATTCCCTGACAATTTACAAGACGCGAAGTAAGCAGTCCGCCTGAACATGATTCCGCTATCGCTAACGATAGATTGTGTTTCAATAATTTTTCAGCGACTATTTTTTCTATAACGTCGTCGTTTGTCCCATAGATGAATTCTTCAAGACGCTTTCTGATTTCGTTTTCAACCGGAACCAGCAGTTTTTCAGCCTCGATTTTATTTTCTGCATATGCGCTTAACCGGATAACGACGTCGTCCTGATTCGCATAAGGCGCCACAGTTGGATTTGATAAATCGAGCAAATCCGAAATTTGTTCCGCCATTACGCCTTCTCCGATTCCAATTAAACGCAACATCCGCGATTCGATTATTCCTTTTTGGAATTTTTTTAAAAAAGGAACCGCCGAATTTTCAAACATAGTTTTCATCTCATTTGGAGGACCGGGCAGCATTATTAGATATTTCCCGTTTTTTTCAATTATACATCCCGGAGCCGACCCGCAACTGTTTTCCATTATTATTGAATCTTCGGGAAAATAAGCCTGTTTTTTGTTTGTTTCGCTGACTTCAACGCCGAATTTTCTGAAAATCTTTGTTAACGTTTGAAATGATTTCTCGTCAAAAACTAATTTCTTTGAAAAAAAATCGGCTACAGTTTCTTTGGTCAAATCGTCTTTTGTCGGACCGAGTCCGCCCGTTGTGATTATAATATCGTTCGCTTTAAATCCGCCGGATAACGCTTCAAACAGTCTGTTTTTGTTATCTCCAACAACCGTGTGGCGATAAACGAAAAATCCAAGTTCCGCAAGTCTTGACGACAGATACTGCGCGTTTGTATTAACGATATTTCCCAATAATAATTCTGTGCCTACGGCAATAATTTCAACATTCATAATTTAAATCTTTAAAAGTTTGATATTTTCTTTTTTCAATTCGTCAAACAATTCGTCAAGCGGCGGTTCATACGGTTTAATTCTAATTTGATTGTCGAGATAAAAATACGTGACAAAATCAGTAACTTTATCCACTTTGATTTTTGCGGTTGAAATCGTCAATCTAACTCCGGTATAACATCTCTCTTTAACGCAAATTTTTCCGTCTTTCCCTTTTTCAACTATGTCAGCCAACACTTTTCTGTCTTCAACCATTTTTTTCAGGCGTTTTACTATTTCTTCGTCCTGATTCTTAAGTTTTTCAAGCATTTCTTCGTGTTTTGAAGAAAATTCGTTTTTTGCTTTCAAATCCATTAATCTTTTTATGTCAAGTCTTCCGCTTTTATAAAATTTCTCGAGAGATACGATATAGTTTTCAATTTTTTTTAGTTTTTCAAATACCTCCGGATCCGAACCGGCTTCGACCGTGGTAACCGTAGCTATTTTTGAACCGAGCATTTTTGAAAAAACGGATTTTCCGGCTCTTATTATTCCGCCGACTATCAATCCTTTGCCTCCGGTAAGCACCACCACGTTATTCGCCGCGTTAACTACGCTGTGCATCAGAGAATTCGAGACTATAACGTTTCTTCGGCAGAATACAGTGGCTTGTTCTATAAAATTGGTTATCATATTGCCGCGCGCCGTTATCTTGCATTTGTAATTGCCGGATACTCCGCGTTTAACGTAAAGATTGTTGCCGCATTCGACTGTCGCGCCTTCAATATTCGAAACGTATATGTCTCCTCCGGCTTTTACGCTGAATCCTTCTTTAATAATTCCGCTGATTATTACCGTTCCGGGAAACTCGATATTACCGGTTCTATTATCGACGTTGCCGATTATATGAAGCGCCTCCTCGACGTAAAATTTATAACCTTCTCTAAAAGCCATTCCGCTGATTTGCGCGTAGACTTTTAAACCGTCTTCGGATAATAACGCGTTTTTTCCGGCGCGAAGCTGAAAATTTTTTCCTTTTGGAGCGGGTATTTCCTCGCTGAAAACATTGATTCCGGCGGTTCCGTCTTTAGGAGGGATTTTTTTTACGATTAAATCTTTTTTTCTTACCGTGTCAAGCGGCTGAATACCGTAAATTTCTTCGAGCTGCTGTTCTTCGTTTGATTTTTCCTTGTTTTGATTCACAAATGGAAAAAGCAAAACAGCGTCCAGACCCGGAGTGGGCGCCGCCCCTTCAGAAATCAATATTTCTTTTTTTGATTTAAGAGTTTTTAAAGTCGTTTTTAATAATTCAAGATTTGGTTTATAAATATTTTTTTCGAGAATTTTTTTATTAATCTCGTCGTAATCTACAGGCAGACCTCCGTATTGAGGCGGCAATAAAGTTATATGCGCCCGCATTTTATCCGAGGATATGTTCAAATAATATTTTCCGTCGAGTTCCGGTTCTGGCTGGCGCGGACCAATCTTTATTTCGTCGGTCGAAGCTCTTTCCATTTCATTTTTCAATATTTCAAGCTCGATTCCGGAGTTATAATTAAATTCTCTGAGTTGTTGAATAGCTTCTTCAATTTTCGCTTTTTTTCCGTTGCCGCGAGGCGGAAACACGGTCAGCATAAGCCCTTTGATTGTATTTAAAATCACAAAAAAACCGTCGAGATCTTTTCTGTCTTTCCCGCGTTTGAAAATTTTCACGACGTATGTCTGTTTTTTTATGCTTAAAAAACTCTTGTTTGGATGCTGTAAAATTTCATAATCCAAATCGTCTTCTGAACACTGAAAATGCTCGATTCCTTTTAGCATGCATTCTTTAATCGACGCTCCGACGATTTGAATCGGATAACTGTTTTTTATTTTAAAAAACATTTGCCGCAGAACGTTTTTATCCTCTGATTTTCCTATTAATATCGCGTTCAATCTTAAAATTTTTCTCGACTGAAACATATATCTGTCGACGTCTATGAATAGGGCGTTTTGAACTGGAATTCCTAAAAACTTTATCGCGTATTGATAAAGCTGCTGACCGTCAAAACCCTCGAATAAAACGTTTTTGCGCAATTTTAAATTCTCGAAAATTTCGGATTGTCCGAAATTTTCATAATCGCTATTATCGGAATAAATTATTTTTTCAATATCCGGTTTTGTAAAACCTTCCATTACTATGTTGTCAAAAGAACCCGCGAAAGCAATCCTTTCGTATTTTTTATCTATAACCCTTTCAAGTCCGTCTATAAATAATTTGGCGCCTTCCACTACTACTCCGTCTACGCCGACAATTCTTCTTCCGCTGTGATTTTTGATAGTTTCAAACGGAATTATTTTTTCTTTAAGTTCGGCGAGGGTTTTATTTATCTGATTAATCGCTTCTATTTTTTTTTCCATTTTTGCGGCGGCGGAAGGGTGTTGATTTTTTTTTAATTGCTCTATTTCGTTTTTTATAGACGCGAGATTTTTTTCGCAAAACTTTTTTTGGTCTATTATTTTATCGTATTCTTCCCTTTCATTCTTAAACATTCCGCAATTAATCGATATGGGTTCGCTGTCGAGCACTACCTTGGTTTTATTTTCAGGCAAATAAATCAGGCTTCGCAAATCTGTAAAATATTTTTTTTTTCTATTGAGATACTCGATTCTGTTTTCTATTTCTTCAAGACGTTCGAGAGATTTATCGTCGAGTTTTTCGCTCTCGATTTTATTTCTTTCTTCTTCCATTTTTTTTATGTCCGAGTTCAGAAAAGATAATTTGTCATTGTATCTTTTTAAAACAAAAACATAATCCTGATTAATATTTTCATCGGTTGCAGGCGCCGAATATTTTGTGAAATACTCGTTGATTTTATCAAATTTGATTTTAGGATATAATTCGTCGGTGTTTATTTTCAATGTGTTGTATCTGTTTTTAAGATTCTCGATGTTTTTAGAGTATTCTTGAGCCCGTTTTTCGTCCATCGAATTGTTGGACAAAACCGTTTCAATGTCTCCGATTTCTTTTTCAAGCTGATCCATTGAAAGAATATGCTCGAGCAATCCTTTGATTTGATGGTCTTCGATTCCGGTTTCGAGTATATAGATTGATTCGCGGCGGCTCCCGATTCTATAAGCTGATATTTCTGATCTTGCGAATATTTCGCTGCGTTCGATAGCTCGTTCTCCCGGACCTGTAATTATAACTGATTTTTCCGATTCGATAAAGCAGTCTTTAATAATATCTTCTATAATAAGATTTCCTTTACATTTGATGTTTTTGGAATTTTCCAATCGCTGGGCTTTAAGATTTCCTCGGCAGTTTAAATATCCGTTTTGAACGTTAAATATTCCGTCGCGCGAAATTAAATTGCCGCCGCAATTTATCTCCGCGTCCAGTATTTTATGAGCGAAAATATCTCCCGACACGTTTAATAACGAACCGGAATCTATCGTTCCGTGAACTATTACGCTTCCGTCAAAATCTATATTTCCGGTTCCGAGTTCCACCGACGCGTCAGAATCTATTTCTATTACAGGCAGCGCTGAAACGACGTTATTGTTCCAATGAACGATTCCCGATATGGTTGAAAATATTTTTGTTCCGTCTGAAGATAACGCGGCGTTTTTTCCGGGATAAACCCGTATTTTATTTTGACTTCCGGTTTTGTCAATAAACGAATATAACAGTTGACCCGGAGCGGCTTCAAGATATTTTTTTTCAATTATTTCAAATAACGAAATCGAATCGAATAAAAATAAATATCTGCCGAATGAATAAACTAATTCGTCTGCATTATCGTTTATATCTGAAATTATAAATAACTGACGGTCGGTCATATATTACAAGTCCTGTTTTTTGCCATTTGGATTTTTCAAATTTTTCAGGATAAAAATTTACAAATTATCAGGGAGCATATTATTCTATATTCTTCCTTACAGCATCGACTATTTTTTCAATGTTTCTACGTCGTCCAGCAAATGAACAACCATTCCGCTCCGGAGTTTAGGTTCAAACCAAGTCGACTTCGGAGGCATAATTTTATCGGCGTCCGCTATGTCCATCAATTCGTCGAGCGACGTCGGATACATTGAAAAAGCAACGGCGTATTTTCCAGAATCCACAAGTTTTTCAAGTTCTGAAGACCCTCTGATTCCGCCAACAAAATTAATTCTATTATCGGAACGCGGATCCTTTATACCGAGCAAAGGGTCGAGAATATTTTTTTGTAAAATCGAAACGTCGAGCGAATCGACCGGCGACTCGTCTCCGCAGATTTCTTTTTTAGGATGAAGTTTGCTCCACCCGCCTTTTAAATACATTCCTATGCTCTTTGTTTCAGCAGGCGAATAACAACGGTCATTAATAGCGATTATCTCAAATTTTTCTTTAATTTTTTCAATGAAAGAATCAACCGTCAATCCGTTTAAATCTTTAACGACTCTGTTATACGGCATTATTTTCAATTGATTGTGCGGAAATAATACGGCAAGAAAATAATTATATTCTTCCTTTCCGTTATGATTCGGATTTTTTTCTCGTTTCTGAGCCCTTACTCTATATCCCGAAGCGGCTCTATGATGTCCGTCCGCAACATATAAAGCCGGGACTTTTTTAAAAGCCGAACATATCTTTTTTATAATCTTGTCGTCTGAAACCAAAAATAAAGTATGTCTTACCTCAAGACCGCTGTCTGCTGTTGAAAAATCATAAACAGGTATGGAATCTAAACATTTTGCAATTAATTCGTCGATTTTTTTCCGGTTTCTATACGTCAAAAAAACCGGACCGGCGTTGCAATTTGTTTCATAAACATGTCGGGCTCTGTCGTCTTCTTTATCTTTTCTTGTCAACTCGTGTTTCTTTATAAGATTCTGTTCGTATTCGTCGACTGAGGCGCATACAAGAAGACCTGTTTGAATATGTTCTCCCATTTGCTGTTTATAAACGTATAAACATTGTTTGTGTTCAACTAAAAAATATTTTTCGTCTAAAAATTTTTTGAAATTGTTTTTCGCGGTTTCATAAACCGCATCGCTATATAAATTTATTTTTGGGTCCAAATCTATTTCTGGTTTCGTGATATGGAAAAAACTGTATTTGTTCCCTTCCGCAAGTTTTCTCGCTTCCTCCGAATTTAATACGTCGTATGGCAGAACGGTTAATTTGCTTGCGATTTCAGGATTTGGTCTTAATCCTCTGAAAGGTTTTATTATGGACATTTTTATGTAATCCTCCTTGAATTATTGAAATGAAAATATTATTAATTATTTTATAATTTTTTTTATAAAAATCAATAAAAAATATTTCAATTCAAATAAAAACCTGAAAACTGCCAAGTAAAAGTTACTGTTTTTGAAAAAACGCGCAAAATTAATATTTTTCCTTACTTACGGCAATTTTTCATTATTCTAATGCGGTTTTCAGGTTAAAACATTTATTGCCAAAAAAACTCAACAATAGCCGGAGTTCCGTTTCTCTTTTTTTTAAAAGATTGTCGCCAGCTTTGACAAGCGTATCGTCGACATATCCGGGATGAACCATTAACTCGGCGTAAAAAAAATCTTCAGACTTAATATAATTCAGATACTCCCGCGATAAATTGCCCGCTTGAAATAATCCGAAAAAATCATCGTTTGAAGCCGCGTTAGTTTTATTAAATAATTTCCATAAATAAAACGGAGCGAATTTGTAAAAATCTTTTCTGTTAAAAATGAATTTTAAATTTCTCAAACGAAGTTTCGAAACCGGAATCCGGATTCTGTTAATGGTATAATCGTCGGCGATTGCGTTAACCAACTTGAATATTTGCGGTATAAAATGAGTATGCCTATGAGAATCAATATGCGATACTTTGGTTATTTTGAGAATTTTTTCGGTTTGTTTCCTAAGTTCAATGTCGATTTTATTCAGTAATTTTTTATCGTAAAGAACTCGAAAAGCAAGTTTTACCGAAGATATTTTCAAATTCAAATTCGTCAAATAATTGCCGCCGACCAAATCCAGATGAACGCCAATTTCCAACTCGGGAAAACTTTTTATTAAATCGCCAAGCCGATCAAACGCGGCGCCGGTAGCGAGAACCGAAGTTCCGGTTATAACCCTATTTTCAGCGCATTCGAAAATCGCTTTGTTGACTCCCTCAGAAATCCCAAAATCATCCGCTATTACGCTTAATCGTTTCATTTTTTATTTTTAATAACGCTCAATACTTTTTCATTTAAAATTTTTGATAGTTGTTCGGATTCTGTTTCGGTATAGCATCTGAACTCCGGCGCGTTGCCCGACGGTCTTAAATGTATGATTCTGCCGCTTTCAAAGGTTATCCGACAACCGTCCGTATAATCTACAGAACTCAATTTTTCATTTAAACTTTCAAAATAAATATTCGCCGCAACTTCAGGTCTTTCTTTAAAATAATCAATTATTTCAACGGATTTTTCAACCGGAAAATTTCTTAACAAGCCGCTGTATGTATATCTTTCCGGAAGCAAATCAGCCAATTCGGAGATTCTGATTTTTTTTTCTTTAGCGTATATCAATACCGATATAATAGGCAATACCGCGTCTCGGGTAGGAAGCGCTTTCAATATTTTTCCGTTTAGAGCCGCGTCAGAACCCAATAAAAAACCGCCGTTCGCTTCATAACCGGCGACCGAAGAATATTTTTGATTACTCAAAATCATATCTTCAATTACAAAGGGCGAACCGATTTTTGTACGGTTGACTCTCTTAAATTTTCCGTATTTTTCAACTGCGGTGTTGCAGCTTACGGGTATTGACAGCGATTCGATTTTCAAAAACTCGGCGCAAAAAATTCCTATAACGTCTCCGCGTATAATTGTTCCGTCGTCTGATACTATGAGAGGACGGTCGCCGTCTCCGTCAGCGCTTACAAGACAGTCTGCGTTATATTGTTTAACCCATTCATAAAGTTTTTCAGGCGATTCGACGGACTCGGTGTCAACCGGAACAAACTTGTCTGAAAATCCGGTTTTAATAACCTCCGCGCCAAGTCCGGTTAATAATTCCGGAATAATATCTCTGCTTACCGACGAATGCTGATAAACTGCGATTTTATATCCGTGAAGACAATTTTTGTCAAATACTTCCAAGTATCGTTCATTATAATCTTCCGCCGCTCCGGATATTGATATTTGCTTTAAACTCTTATTGTTAATCAAAAAACCGGAATCGTCAAATTTTTTAAAAAAAGGGGTTGAAACAAAATCATTTTTTAAAAAATTGTAAATTTCAAAAATTTGTTTTTCATCGGTCTTAAGAATTTCGCCTGATGCAAGATTGAATTTTATGCCGTTTCTATCGTCCGGAATATGACTGCCTGTAACCATAATCCCAGCGTTGTTTTTTTTCATACATCTATATATTAAAGCCGGAGTGGGGATAAATCCGCAATAATCAATTTTCAGACCGGCGTCTTGAACCGCTTCTTCAGCCGCTTTCATAATTCGCGGCGAGCTCGTTCTTAAATCGCCGGCAACCGATATTTCAGTCATTTTGCAATCGGAAGTTGAAACCGCATATTTCACAAATGCCGCTGAAAATAAATAACATTCAATATCAGTCATTTCAGTTACTAAACCGCGAACTCCGCTTGTGCCGAATTTTAAAGTCATATTCTATCAATTTCTCCGTTTGAAATTTACTATATCAACCGGAGCCGCGGCTCCGGTTTCTTCCCACATATCTAAATTTTCCATACATAAATATATGACGGTTTTTTTATTATATTTTTTTATTTCATCGATTAAAATTTTATAAATTTTTTTCCTGATAAAAAACGGATAGCGTATTTTTCCATCGGTTCCTATAATCATTTCTTCAGGATAAGTCCGGCTCTCCGGTCTTGTTTTTTTTATTATGGAAATAAGTTCGGGAGCGCATCTGAACGACCCGACGCTTATCCAGACGATTCTATCCGCCGCGACCGCGTCAAATATTTTTTGTATCGCCGATTTATATTCTTGTTCCCAATCATCGTATAAAATCACGGGGTCAAAATGGAACGCGAGACTATATCCTTTATCAGCCGCCGATTTAGCCGCCGCAAGACGCGCCTCTAACGACGCCGCAAACGGTTCTTCGGATTCGATTATATTTTGAGGATTTACCGACCAGGCAAAAATCACCCGCTCGGAATTTCCAGAAAATTTTTTTAATATATGAGCGATTTCGGAAGTCTTGGTTTTTATCTCGAAAAATACTTTATCGAATTTTCCGGTTATCTCTAATAACCGCAAAGTTATGCCGGTATATTCGTCGAAAAGCAAACTGTCTGAAAATTCTCCGGAACCGAGTCTGAACGTTTTATCGTTTTTTGCATCAGCCGTCAACTCGGATAACTCGTTATAAATTCCGTCTATGTTGGGGTTTATTAAAATTATATTGTTGTTTGTGTATTGCTGTAAATAACAATACGAACATCCTATATAACAATTCTGAATTATATTTAAAACATAATAGCCGCAGGATTGAACGCCGGATGAACACGGACATTTTTTTAAAAAACGCCCTTTGTTTCGCTTAAAAACTATCGCGTTTTTTCCCGTTTCATAATTGAATTTTAAATTTAATTTTTTTATGAGAAAATTAAAATCGTTAAAATATTCAATTTTAAATTCGCGGTTGTAATTTTTTAAAAAATTATCAACCGCGAAGTTTCCGGTTAATTGTTCGTCTATATAAACTCGGTCGACAATCATTATTTTTTATCCATATATTTTCCCACAAACAATTTAACTTTGTCGTAAGTTTTTTTTGGAACAAGTTTTTTCGGGGTGACTATGGACGTCGATAAAGCGTTTGCGCAATGACAATCGCGGTTTTCTGGAACCAGTTTTATGGCTTCCTTCAATATTTTTTTTGCGGTTTCGCCGTTTGTTTTCAGAGTTTCAAGAACCGCGTCGCAAGTAACAGCTTCTTCTTCCTCGCGCCAGCAATCGTAATCGGTAGCCAAAGCCATTGTCGCATAGCATATTTCAGCTTCCCTCGCAAGTTTCGCCTCCGGAATCACCGTCATTCCTATTACGCTCGCTCCCCAGCTCCGGTGCAGATTGGATTCGGCTCTCGTTGAGAATAAAGGTCCTTCCATACAAACGTAAATTCCTCCGTTATGAACCTTGCGCTTCGTTTTTTTAGACGCTTGAAAAATTATTTTACGCAATTTTTCGCAAAAAGGTTCCGCAAAAGACACGTGAACCACAAGACCGTCGCCAAAAAAAGTTCCCGGACGCTTATGGGTTTTATCGATTATCTGGTCCGGCAAAACTATATCTTTCGGAACGATTTTTTCTTTTAAACTGCCTACGGCGCTTACGCCGAAAATATATTCTACGCCAAGACTTTTCAACGCCCAAATATTAGCTTGCTGCGGAAGTTCTGAAGGAAGGATTCTATGTCCTATTCCGTGTCTTGGCAGAAATGCGACAGGTCTGCCTTCGAGAGTTCCTGTCACTATCGCGTCAGAAGGTTCTCCAAAAGGAGTTTTAACCTTTATCTCTTTTTTATTTTCAAATCCGTCAATGTTGTATAAACCCGTTCCGCCAATAATTCCTATGCTTATTTTTTTTTGAATTTTAGCCATAAAATTTCCTCCGTCTTATTTTTTTAATAACAAAATTTTCTTTAGATATTTTATTTGTTTTCATACTATATTAAAAACTTTAAAAATGCAACGATATTCTTAACGCCATAAGCCTCATTCGCGGAAAAGCTATTAATCCCGGATAATGCATTAGATGTAAAATGAAGTTTTTCAAAACATAGATGTATGCTTGTTAAAACTTCTAAAACCACAAAACGCAGTCTGAAATTGTTTCAATAATTTTAATAAACTTTTCGAACGCCAGTTCAATTATTGCGGTTTTCAGGTTAATATATCAGCTTCTTAATTTCATTATCGGAGTAATCACCGATAAAATCAGGAAAGTGATAATCGCTCCGATTACAGTCATTATCGCGGGTTCGATAATTGAAGTGAAAGTTTTTAGGTTGGTTTCGAGTTCCTCTTTATACATAGAATTCAAATTCAAAAAAATCTCGGGCAAATTTTTGGTTTTTTCGCCGGTATCGGCGAGCTTAACAAATAAATCGGGAAAAAATTTTGTTTCGTCTAAAGAATTCGAGAAAGATTTTCCGGATTTTAAATTATTCAAGGTTTTTTCCGTAAAAGAATTTAGTATGAGACTGCCTGGCGATTTGAACGCAATCTCGACGCTGGTCAAAAAAGGAGCGTTGTTCGCCAGCAAAGACCCTATTATATCAGTGAAATTAATCAGAAGATAGCGCATATAAATTCCGTTCAATCCCGGAATTTTCAGTTTAATTTTTTCAGACGACAATTTATAAAATCTTGTTTTCCTGATTTTTATAAAGATAAATCCCGAAACTGCGATTAATAAAACTATCAGTATGATATGTTCGTTAAACCATTCCGTTAAAGAAATTACCCAGCGAGTTATCGCTGGCAATTCGGCGTTTAGTTCGTCGAACACAATAGTTATATTCGGCAAAATATAACTTATCATAAAAATAAAAAAAACAACGCTTAAAAAAATCAGAAGCGCGGGATATACGAGTATTGAAATAATTTTGTTTTTCAAACTTATTTCCTGCTCGAGTATTAAATATATTTTCCCGAACGATTCTCCGAGTCTTCCGGTTAATTCCCCCGACTTTGCCAGTCCGGTAAAATATGGAGGAAAAATACTATCTCTTTTTTCCATAAAGCTTGAAATGCTGACGCCTGATAAAACGGATTTGTGAAGTTCGGAAATAACTCCGGTCATATCTCCTGACAATTTATGTTTTTTCAGATTGTCTATCGCGTAATCCACAGGCAATCCGGCTTTTAAAAGCAATCTCATTTGATAAGAAAAAAATTTCAGTTCCTTTTTACTTACTTTAAGGTTTTTAATTTTTTTTTCAGGATTAATATTTTTTTCATTTTCAATATTTTCAATCGATACCGGATAAATACTTTTCGACAGTAATTTTTTTTTCAATTCCTGTTCGCTTGAAGCGTCTTCTATAAGTTCTATTTGTTTGTTAGACGGGTCTAACGCGGTAATTCTATACTTCATATGCGGATACTAAACTCAATAGTTCTTTCAAAGAAATTCTGCCTGAAATAAACAGTTCGGCCGCGTAATCCAATAAAAATTTCATTCCTGTAGATTTGCAGTATTTTTTTATTTCTTCGGGATGATGTTTCTGCATGATCATTTCCTTAATCTTTAAATCAATATTGAGAATTTCAAATATGCCTTTTCTTCCGGAATATCCTGTGTTTTTACATAGTTCGCATCCGTTTTCCTCAAACGCTTCAATATCGTTGTAAGGAAAAAACTTTTCAAGATGAAATTGTGAAATATGCGTTCTCGATATTTTAACTTTTTTTTTACAGTTTGGACAAAGCAGTTTTACAAGACGCTGAGCTATTATGCAAATAACCGAACTGCTGATTAAATATGGTTTCAATCCCATATTATACAATCTGACTATGGTGTTTAACGAATCGTTTGTATGCAGAGTGCTGAACACAAGATGTCCGGTTAACGAAGATTGTATGGCTATATTCATAGTTCCTTCGTCTCTGATTTCTCCCACCATTATTACGTCGGGATCCTGTCTCAATATCGAACGCAAACCGGCGGCAAAATCAAGGCCTATTTCAGGTTTCACTTGAATCTGATTGATTCCCTGTATCTGATATTCCACAGGGTCTTCGATTGTTATAATATTTCTATCGCCGGTTTTTAATTCGTTTAAAGCCCCGTATAGAGTCGTGGTTTTTCCGCTGCCTGTCGGTCCGGTTACGAGTATTATTCCATTAGGAGAACCGATTTTGTTTCTGAACATTTTAAGCGGTTCAGCGTCCATTCCGGTATTTTCAAGATTTAATAAAAATTTGGTTTTATCAAGTATTCTCAATAC
>Ga0116156_10000483_pt1 | contig 41835 bp, 35 predicted proteins | sample AD_UKC045_MetaG_FD_89891 | JGI IMG/M metagenome (GOLD analysis project Ga0116156, IMG submission 89891) | Active sludge microbial communities of municipal wastewater-treating anaerobic digesters from USA - AD_UKC045_MetaG | ecosystem: Engineered > Bioreactor > Anaerobic > Digestate | place: USA...
GACTATTGAGGTCAACCCCCATATTGCCGTTCAGTTTGATGGCCGCCCTGTAGCCATGGTCTTCAGTGTCTACTCCGCTGTCGGCAACGGAGTTGTTTCCGTTGCCTCGTTACGCCCAAGAATGCGTATCCAATATCAGAACCAAGTTGTCGAGTGCTGTTACGACTTCAACTCCGGACCTAATGCAAGTCGGGAAGATATCTATACGTATGTCATCGGTCTGGCTATCATCTCTCCGGATTCCGTGGTTATTAGGCCCTCTGGTGTAGTTTCGGAGCCGAGCAGCGAAGCGACACCTTGGCTGACTTGGGCAGGTGGCGATGTACGCCTCACCATGAATGGCCCGGTCGTGATGAAGGACAGAGACTGCAGCGAGTACAACCACGGTAACTCGTATAGGTACGCTAATGTTAGCTGACCGCAGACATGTGTGTCCTTCTCTCCAAAATGTGAAGGCAAGGAGGAAATTGTCGAGTATCACCTATTTGCAGATAATGAGCGATACAAGTGCCCACTCTGTAGCGGCTCCGGAAAAGCAAAGTGCGCGCGTAATGGAATCAGGCAGGTGTAGAGGCCGCTTGATTCTTTCGGTTTGGGAAGAACTTACTTCACAAAAGAAAAGGAGATGGGTACATGGGAAACAATGAGGTCTACTACTGCGGGCAGTGTAAGCGGCAGCAGCAGGAGAAAGACGGCATCAAGTGTAAGATTTGTGGCAAGACCACCGTGAGTTGGTACACGGACCGTGAGGGAGCCGCCGAGGTCCATGCGAAGTGGGAGCGCATTAACGGCAAGGCGTAATTGTGCCGCCTCGGTCGTCGGTGTTGAACGCCGTGTGCGGCGCATACAACGGTACCGGAAGGATATGCGACAGAACATGTGCTTATAGTGCCCTAATGCATATTAGTGTACTTGTTTGCGATGGTTATGTTAATATGTCTGAGGCCACTCAGAGCTTTCGAGCGTGGAATATGGCGTTGCGCAACTTTGAAAGGAGAACATTGAAATGCCTGTTAACCTAACAAAAGGACAGCGAATCTCGCTGGAAAAGGAAGCTGGTGGGACACTTGATACGGTTGTCATGGGTTTGGGTTGGGATGCAAAGAAATCAGGTGGCGGTTTTCTGGGAGGATTGCTGGGCGGGAGTAGGGCCCCGACAATTGACTTGGACGCTTCCTGTGTCCTCTTTGACGAAGCGAAGAATGTCCTGGATGTGGTGTGGTTCCGTCAGTTGCGCAGCAAGGACGGAAGCATTGTCCACACGGGAGACAATCTTACCGGAGAAGGCGAAGGCGACGATGAGCAGATCATAGTCCAACTATCAAAGGTCCCAGCGACTGTGAAAACGCTAGTCTTCACGGTAAACAATTTTACGGGGCAAAGCTTCGAGAGTGTAGAGAATGCTTTCTGCCGCATTGTTGACCAGCGATCAGGAAAAGAAATCGCAAAGTACAACTTGAGCTGCGGCGGAAATCATACGGCAATGGTCATGGCCAAGGTGTATCGTCACAGCGGCGAGTGGAAAATGCACGCCCTGGGCGAGCACGGTAGTGGCAGAACGGTGCAGGAACTGTTGCCAATCATACTTCCGAGTCTCTAACGTTCACAATGGGCACACAAAAAAAAGAAGGAGAAAGACGATGGCAATTTCATTAGCGAAAGGCGGAAACGTTTCCCTGGCCAAGGAGGCTCCGGGAATGAGGAATGTGCTTGTCGGACTGGGATGGGATGCGCGAGCTACCGACGGCGCGGGTTTTGACTTGGACGCATCATGCTTCATGTTGGGCGAAGATAATAAGGTGCCATCAGACGCGAATTTCATATTCTACAACAACCTGAAGTCCGCGTGTGGTTCGGTTGAGCACACGGGTGACAATTTAACGGGCGAGGGAGAAGGGGACGATGAGGCGCTGTATGTGTACCTCGACAAGATACCCGCCACCATCGCGAAGCTGGTTTTCGGAGTTACCATTCATGAGGCCGAACAGCGCAAACAGAATTTTGGCATGGTTTCCTCTGCATTCATTCGCATTGTAAACAAAGATTCGAACGCGGAGATCGCGAGGTTTGACCTTTCTGAAGAGGCGAGCACAAACACCGCAATGGTGTTCGGAGAACTTTACCGGTACGGTGGCGAGTGGAAATTCAAGGCTGTGGGACAAGGATTTGACGGTGGACTCGGGCCGATGGCGAAGAACTTCGGTGTGAACGCCTAATCCGTAGAAGCGTGTCGGAGGGGCTTTTGTGCAACCATTGACTCGCGGCCAGAAAGTAATGCTGGCTGACTTAACCACTTCACGCAACATTCGCGTGCGGCTTGTGTTCACTGTGTCCAACCATCAACGGGTGGAATTTGCCTGCTTCGGTGTGAATGCACAGGGCGAGTTAGATAATCGTTTCCTCGTATTTCGAGAGCAACCGGAGTCGCCAGACGGTTCGATACGCAGAACAGAGAGACAGCGCAATGATGTGTGTTTCGAAGTAAGGTTGGACAATCTCCCTCCGGCCGTTCACCGCCTTGTATTTACGGCGACAGTGGGTGACAACAAGACGATGGGCGATCTGCTGGAGGGTGTTGCGCGGATATCCGACGACATCGGCGATGTGGCATGTTATGCCATGATAGGTGAAGATTTTATCGCGGAACGCGCTATCATCGCGGTGGAATTGTACATTAAGGACGGCTGGCGGCTATCGGCCGGCGGGCAAGGTTTCAACGCAGGTCTGACAGCGTTGTGCGAACATCTTGGCGGCGGGCACACTAGTAGTGCTTTTCCTTGTTCGGGGTCCCCCGAAGAAGTGCTCAATAGCATGAAGTCAACAATGGACAGAGAAAAGGAGAAAGACATGGCTGATCTAGAGAAACTTGTGGCCGACATCATTGCAGACGGCAAAGTTGACGCGACGGAAGTCGCCAAACTCCGCGAAGTACTCTACGCGGATGGAGAGATTGACAGGGAGGAGGCAGACGCGCTATTCAAAATCAATGACGCGGTCTCCGGGAACCAGAATGACCCCGCGTGGAAGGATTTCTTTGTCAAGGCAATTACCAAACACCTCTTGGGTGACCCCAAGTCGCCGGGCGCTGTGGACGACGACGAAGCAAAATGGCTCGTGGCGGCTGTCGAGGGTGACGGAGTCCTGGATGATGCTGAGAAGGCGCTGCTGGCAAACATCAAGGCGAAGGCATCTGACATCTCGCCCATCCTCAAAGCAAAGATGGACGCTTGCGGCGTGTGACGGACATGCATGCGGCAACTACACGTCCCTAACGTGAAGGGGTGCCAGGCCGCGTTTCCGACTTGGCACCCCGAACACATGGGATGCGCACACAATGAAAGAGTTTTGCAGCTCCACAAACCACCAGGGAAGGCTACAAAATGCCTGAAGACAGAAAACGGAACATTCTCCAGGGCCTGACGGACGAACAAGTAATCAGGAGCCGGGCGGAGAACGGTGAAAACGTTCTGACGCCGCCAGCGCGTGATCCCTGGTGGAGGCTTTTCCTCGAGAAATTCGATGACCCAGTAATTCGTATTCTCCTAATTGCCGCAGTTATCGCCATAGGCGTGGGAATATTTGAGGGGAAGTACGCGGAGGGCATCGGCATCGTGATGGCCATTTTGCTGGCAACCACGCTGGCATTTGTCAACGAGTACAAGGCCAATCGCGAGTTTGACATCCTGAACAAAGTGAACGATGAAGTTCCCGTGAAAGTTATTCGCGACGGGCACTATATGACCATAGCCAAGAGCAAGGTGGTTGTTGGTGACGTTGTCATTGTTGAGGTGGGCGAGGAGGTACCCGCCGACGGACGATTAGAGGAAGCGGTTTCGCTGCTCATCGACGAGGCGTCCATGACAGGCGAATCGGTTCCCGTGAAGAAAGCGGCGTCGTGCAACCTTGGACGAGAAGACGTCCAGGAGGGCACCTATCCACGGGACAGGCTCCTGCGAGGCACAATGATCGCCGACGGGCACGGGGTAATGATCGTGACCGCTGTGGGCGATGCCACGGAGATTGGCAAGACCGCCCGCGAAGCCGCGGAGGAAGGTGGCGAACAAACTCCCCTGAACATCCAACTGGAACGGTTAAGCAAGCTGATTGGTGTGGTCGGCTTTGGCCTGGCCGCGCTCACGTTTGCCGCACTGACCTTGCGGGGCGTGGTCCATGGCGAAATCGCTCTGACGAGCCAGCAATGGACATTCACCGCGATTGCGATGGCCAGCATTATGGCAGCGCTGGTGCGGGTGTGGCTGCCTATCATCTACGATGCCCTGGAATTGCTGGGAAAGGAGAAGGATGCGCCGCCATGGCTTGAAAAAGAGGGCCTGGGTGGTTGGCTTATGGCGCTTGGTGTCGGGGGGGCGATGCTTATTACGAGTATCGCTATCACGTATTTTGCATCCTTGATTCCTTCATCACCCCGGGAATGGATGCCCGCCCGGGTGGGCGAAGAGTTCCTGCAGTTCTTTATGATTGCGGTGACCCTCATTGTGGTCGCAGTGCCTGAAGGCCTGGCGATGAGCGTCACGCTGAGCTTGGCCTATAGCATGCGAAAAATGACCAACAGCAACACACTTGTGCGGCGCATGCATGCCTGTGAGACCATCGGCGCCGCAACGGTCATTTGTTCCGACAAGACCGGCACGCTTACCATGAACCAGATGCGGGTGCAGGAGGTGGACTTTCCCTGTCTTCCTTCCCCGTTTTTCGTCAACGTGTGCGAGAATGTGAGTGACGGAGAGCAATTGGTTATCGAGGCCATTTCCTCCAACACGACGGCGAACCTGAGCAGGATTGCCGGACAGGCGACCAGTCCCATCGGAAACCCCACGGAATCTGCGCTGATTCTCTGGCTGGATTCGAAGGGGGTGGACTATATTTTCTACCGGCCGCAGTTTGACATTCACTACCAACTCACTTTTTCAACCGAGCGAAAATGGATGGGCACGCTTGGGGTTTCGGCTTTTCATCCAGAGCCTATTTTGCACATCAAAGGTGCTCCCGAAATCGTGCTTGAGCGCTGCTCCTTAATCTTGACGCCCAGCGGACCTGTGCCGCTGGCTCAACACATTGCAACCATTCATGAATCCCTGAAGGACTTCCAGCGACGCGGCATGCGGACCCTGGGATTCGCCTATCATGAGCCGGGAACGGGCGTGGCCCCGTCCGACATAGACCAGCTTGCCCAAGGCATGACGTGGCTTGGATTTGTTGCCATTGCCGACCCGGTGCGTGCGGACGTGCCAAGCGCAATCCGAACCTGTTCGGATGCCGGCATACTGGTTAAGATTGTGACGGGAGATAATCCGGAGACGGCCAAGGAAGTGGGCCGCCAGATCGGCCTTTTGGAGGATGGTGTCCCAGAAAGTGCCTGCATGACCGGACGTGACTTTGAATTACTTTCCGACAAAGATGCCTCTGAAACCGTACAAGGCCTGCGAGTTCTCTCTCGTGCCAGACCACTTGACAAACTGCGTCTTGTTAGGACGCTACAGGAGAGAGGCCACGTAGTCGCTGTCACTGGCGATGGCACCAATGATGCCCCCGCGCTAAACCATGCCAATGTGGGACTAGCCATGGGACAAACAGGAACAGCAATCGCGAAGGAAGCAAGCGATATTATCCTGCTTGACGACTCATTTAACAGCATTGTCAATGCGGTGATGTGGGGCCGTTCGCTCTATCAGAATATACAGCGCTTCATTCTGTTTCAGTTGACCATCAACGTGGCGGCCTTGGGCATTGCGCTGTTAGGGCCCTTCATTGGCGTGAAACTGCCCCTCACGGTCACGCAAATGCTGTGGGTCAACCTGATTATGGACACGTTTGCCGCGCTTGCCCTTGCGGCGGAACCGCCGCACTGGGATGTGATGAAACGGTCACCTCGCAAACCGGGCGACTTCATCGTCACGAAGGAAATGGCGAGGAATATATTCGGAGTTTCGGGCATCTTTTTGGTGTTCCTGGTGGGGTTCCTTCTTTTCATTGGCCGTGACGACCAAGTGACGCCCTATGAACTTTCCCTCTTCTTCACGACCTTTGTGATGCTCCAGTTTTGGAACCTTTTCAATGCGAGAACCCTCGGGCACAGTCACTCCGCGTTCTCGGGGATTTCCCAAAACAAGGGGTTTGTCCTTATCGCGGCGGCGATACTGATCGGTCAAATCTTCTTCGTGCAGTTGGGTGGAAGCGTTTTTCGCACGGTTCCCCTGTCACTGCGTGATTGGATGATCATCGGTGTGGGAACGTCAGTAGTCCTTTGGATTGGCGAAGCATTCCGATACGTAAAGCGCCGCACAATACTTTCGCGATGTTGATTGTGCGGTGCAACTGTAGGCGAAGCTGGAAGAAGGAAAGAAGGCATGGAAAGGATCTTGCCCGTATATGTCGCCATCGATTGTGGGAGCAATATGAAAGGAGTGCCCATATCGAGAGCCGTAGAATCCATTCGCGCTATGCTTAGGCGATCACGGGAAGACCCGTTCTTGCTGGAAGCTCTTAGAATGTGTTTTGTTACCGTAGGGAAACAGACCGAATTCATTAGTCCTTTCGAATTGGTCAGTGAGATACATGGAATCTCGGTTTGTTTAGAAGAGCTACGCGCCGAAACCGGCCTTTTTGAGAAAGGAATAATAGAACACTTTCATACCCGTAAGCTAGACATTAGAACAGAAGCGAATATTTGCCACTATTGTCCCCGTGTCTTTTGGTTCTCTGATAATCTACGCCCAGATTTCGTAAGGCAATGCGAGTCACCATACCACTGGAGCCGTCTTGGCTGTTTGGTGTGGTTCTTCCACGTAAACTGTGCCCTAGATGAAGTTATCGCGGTCATGAATCAAATGTCCCTCTGGATATCCAATCCGTATGATGACGAACTGCTGTGTCCAGAAGATGAGACTTGCAGCGAACCGGGGACTTTCCTTCCACCACCGCCCACGGGGTTGGTTTTCTGAGGTGATACGATGCAACAGTTGCTAGAGTTTTTCGGCTGGGGTCGCTTCGAGGGTACCGTGCTGTCGATAGATCCTGTCTATATGGCCTCAGACGAACGTGGCTGCCTAAAGGCTCTTGTTATGGCAGCCTTGGGCATCTTGTTCCTGCCGGTTATCTTGGGGGTTGGGCTTGGGCTGGTCATTTCCGGCATTATGCTGTCCATGGTTTTTGGCGCGACGGCGGGGCGCCCCAGTTTTTTGTCCAACGTAGCCAGCCAGTTGGTCGGGTTCTTTTTGACAAAGAAACTCTTCGGTCAAAAGGATCAGATTCCCGTGCGTGATTTTCGCCTTATGGATTCTTCCGGGACTCAACATCACATCCGAATAAAGGGAGATCTTACGAGCGGTAACGTAAACATTGGTGACGATCTTGAAGTATGGGGATTTCTTCGGCACGGAACCGTCATTCTGTCACGTGGCATCAACCGCCGTACAGGCGCTCAAATAAGGGTGCGGTGATGCTAGGGAAAGCCGCCGCCAGAAGCTCCAGCAAGGACGTCGACTTATCGAACCGGCTAGCCGCTGTGACGCGTGATGACCTGAACGGAGCGTGCTTTCCATTCACACGTCCAAGCGGTCTCTTTAGTGACATGACCCTTGTTCGCCTTGCTCAATTGTCCAGCTTCTGGGCAAATGAGAAAGACGGACACTTCAACGCCCTTTATGAAACGACAAGGGACCTTGTAGCAGGACTGCACGGACAGTCGACCTCGTGGGTGTATGTGCTGTGGGGAAGCCCTGGTCGGATTGAATGTTGGTACGGGGAAAGCAACACCGTAACACCAGCCAAGGATGTGGCTTCGCTCTTACGGGCCACCTTTCCGGATGCGCGCGTCGACTTATCTCAATCACGTCCCTCTCCTGACATCGATGCTCTTACATGTGGTGCGGTGTTGACGGGTATACCAAGTCTGCAACCTTGTTCTGAGGGCGAACAAATCGAGAAGGTTTGTCGCGGTCTCTACGGTGGCAGATGGGCTTATATTGTGCGTGCTGAGCCTGTTTCCGATGCTGTTGTTTCCCAGTGGCTTAATGATCTGACCAATGAGATCAAGTCCGCCCATGCAACTTTTCTGTTGAAGCTCAGCCCTGTCGACGAGCAAAACAGACTCGCGCAGCGCTATGTGGAACTCCTGGAAAAGAAGCTGGCACGGCTTGAAAAGGGCCGCATGTTAGGAATGTGGGCCTGTCGAGTTTCGGTGTATGCAGATACCTCGGCACTGCTCATGCGCGCCCAAGCCCTTTTGCACACGGCCTTCTCGGGCGAAAACTCTACTCCCGAGCCAGTGCGAATTTGCCGAACTCAATCAAATGTATCCAAATCTCCAGCCGCGAGTGCTTTAACCAGTGCGGAGGTGGGTGTATTGGCTTCCCCACCGAGGGAGGAATACCCAAGCTATGCGGTGGTGGATTGCGTACGATTTGCCGTCAATGGTGATCTCTGTGGATCCTTTGCAAAGGCAACTGCGCCCCAAGCGGAGGCTGTTTTGCTGGGGAATCTGCTTGACCGCGGTACGGCTACCGGAAACACTATTGGCATTTTTCGTAAAGACTTGGTTAAGCATGCACTTGTAACAGGAGTCACTGGAAGCGGCAAGACAAACACTTGCTTAGCGTTGCTGGACGCTGTTTGGGACAGTGGTCGAGGAAGACCATTCCTCGTTATTGAGCCTGCCAAGTCCGAATATCGCGCGCTGCTAGGGCACCCTGCCTTCGCAGGAGTGCGTGTATTTACTGTCGGCGACGAAACGATATCGCCACTGCGTATAAACCCCTTTGAAGTCCCACCGGGCATACTTGTTCAGTCTCATATCGACTATCTGAAGTCGCTGTTTGCGGCAGCCTTTGTCTTGTATCCGCCAATGCCGTATGTCCTTGAACAGAGCATCCAAGAGGTCTATGAGGACAGAGGATGGAATCTCGCCAGAAACACGAATTCCCGCGGAAATAGGTCTCATCGATGCTATCCTACTTTGACGGACTTGGCCAGGAAGATCGATGTCGTCGTGATGCGCATGGGATATGACGAAAGACTGACGATGGACATTCGCGCTGGACTTCTTGCCCGCATCAACCAGCTTCGTGCCGGGGGCGGAAAGGCCCTGATGCTTAACACGCGGCATTCGCTCGATGCCTCGGTAATCTTTGATTCTCCTTGCATATTGGAGTTAAAGCAGATTGTCAGCGATGAGGAAAAGGCCTTCCTCATGGGGCTAATCCTGATTCGGTTGTATGAACATCACGAAGCAGCCGCCACCCCGACCGCTGACGGTCTGAGACACCTGACCCTAATTGAAGAGGCGCATCGTCTTCTTCAAAACGTATCGACAGCCCAAGGTAGCGACGTTGCCGCCAATCCGAAGGGACGGGCGATCGAAGTATTCGCGAACATTGTGTCAGAGATCCGGGCATTTGGTGAGGGGATAGTCATCGCGGAACAGATCCCGATGAAACTGGTTCCTGACGCTATTAAGAATACGAACCTAAAGGTTGTGCATCGACTCTTAGCCGAGGATGATAGAAAAATCATTGGAAACACGATGAACCTTACGGACGAGCAGTCTCGTTATCTGGTCGGCCTCCGTCCTGGTGAAGCGGTTGTTCACGCGGAGAGCATCCCACGCCCGATACTCGTCAGTATTCCACTTGTTGCCTCAAAGCGCTCATCCACATCAGCAGTGACAATTACTGCAGACGACGTCCGCACGGCCATGCAGCCCTTTTGGCAACAGAATGGCGATGCGTTGCGGCCGCTCACTGGTTGCTGTCGGTGCCTGGAAAAGTCCAATTGCAGCCTGTGCGAATCTGTAGGGGCCGAGGCGGAGCTTACGATGGGATTTCGGCGACTGTTCAATGCCCTTGTTCATCAGCCATCGATAACGTCTGAGGCGTTTTCCGATTTCCTTGTCCTCACGCTCGAAAACAAGTACGGGTATTCAGGACAGAGGAATGTCTATTGCTTGCTCATTCACCTTGCTGACGAGGAGGTTGAACGGCGCGCCGAATACGGCGGTTGGGGCCACGACAATGTCGATCAACTGGTCGACATCCTATGTGGCGTGTTGTGGTTCCTCGCCACTCACCAACAAGCCACTAATGCGGAACTCCTGAATCAATGCCTTAGAGAGCTCGCGGCGATCTCGGACTTGATACGACATCTCAGCACGAAGGGATCCATTATGTATCCTGGGTGCGCCATATGCAGACGCCCATGTCTTCATCGCTTTGATGTGAAACGCTTCCGAAACGAAGCCGCCTCAAAGGATTTTCGCAGCGCATTCATGGACTTATCCGTCCCAATGGAACATCTGGCCGCAATTTCCTGGCGGGAAGCTAGCCGTGCATATCACGCAAAAGATATAGCCTCGCGAAGGAATGCGGCTCTCTGCTGCGCCATACAGCAGTTGAACGGCTTAGACTTAACGACAGATCTCCAGTACGAAATGGCGGAGAAGATTAACTCGGCATTGCGGAATTGTTCGTGATGTGAAAGGAACTTCGAATGGCACAGAGGGATATGCCGCAAGACGACTCTGAGAATCAATTTGATCCTCTTAACGATGCCAGAGCAGACCAACTGCGAGCACAGGAGCACGCCCACCAGGTGAAAGACGGTACGCTCGACAGCCAATATGGGTATCGGCAGACGACTGCGGCATACCGTACCTACGACGCAAATGCAATTGCCCAAGAGCGCCGCCGCGACACTAATGTGTCATTTGAAAATCGCGCGAGAGAGAGAAGACGGGAAACGCCGGAATCGGAGACTCGTCGGTACGAGGCAGAATTGCAGTCAGCAGAGTTGCCGGAACGAGCAGTATCATCCTCGGCAAGAGATAATGCCGATGCTATCCCCAAGTTACGTACGGAGCAAGAGCGCCAACAGCAATTAGTCGACGCCCTAAGACAAAATGCATGGCTCGAGAAGGACAAGTGGCAGACCCTATCGCCAACAGAACGACGTGTTGCGCTTGAATATGCGGGAAGATCGCTGAGAGACGCATATCAGTGCCCGGATCCTCCGCTCATCCCAGAGGACTTTCCCGAATATGACGGGAAGATGCTTCTTGGTCAGTACAAGGACGGCGATTACGACATCGAAATGAATGAGAAGATACTGGATGGAAAAGATGCCGGAGAGGCCCTGACGACCTACTGTCATGAATTTCGCCATGCCTACCAACACGAGATGGTGCAGCGGTATGATTCAGGCACATTTCGACATCTCGTTCACGACAAAGACGCCGCAGCACAGTGGAGCCGAAACCTGAATAGAAACGGCTACCAGTCGCCAGAAGTAGATTTCGAGAAGTACCGAGACCAGCCTGTTGAAGAGGACGCGCGCAAGTTTTCCGAGCAGATTGTACAGGCACTCTATGAAACGAAGAGAACATAAGCCACGAGGTCAAGAGCCTTTTCATCATCTTTGGGACTTATCGAAGTCTCTAGGAAGGCATTCAATGGGGCCGATTGCACCACTCGGAGAAGGTGAATGGAAGCCAACCAAGAGTGCTGCATACAAAGGCTGGGACGGCACAGGAGATATTGAGCACAGTCGGATGCGTCGCCATCAGACGGATGTGCCGAGGCCGTTCGATAAGGTCCCTCGGTACGGTTTCCGCCAACCCACAAACGCGGCTGATTATCAACGCTGCTGCGTTCAGCGGTGTCAGGAAAGGCCGACCGTAGGTTTGGTGTTGTACTTTGGAGATGATTAGTTGCAACACGATCTTAATCTTTATCGAAACGGACATGTATGACAAAGGGCGTCAAGGCCCAATCGAAGGAGAAAAGTATGGCTCAGAGCAGCAGTAGTATCGGAGGGATATGCCCATTTTCCTGGATTTGCACAACGAAGGCTCCTGGATGCCTTGGAGGCCTGTTGGGTGCGAAGGCGCAGGATGTGTGGGAACCCCAGCAATGCATGGGAGCACGGTGCCAGTTATGGGATTCGCGCAATGCCAATTGCGGGTTGATCACAAGAAATACAAACCCCTGATTTGGATGAGGACGCGACGATGAGTCAGAATGGATTGTGTCCATTTTCGTGGATTCAGATAAGCCAGCCTCCTGGCTGTGTTGGCTCGCTCCTGGGTGCCAAACCATCTCAGGTATGGCAGCCTCAAGTTTGCATGGGTCCCCAGTGTCGCCTCTGGGACGTCGGCGCAAACAATTGCGTTCTTCCGAAGGAAGGCGTGGCCAGTTTCAGCGTCGCGCCTCCGGTCCGCGCGGTACCGCTCGCCGACAGGCTCAAGAAGACCCAGCCCGAAGATAGAGCGCAGGCGTCGCCTGAACCACCGCAACCAGATGCCGTTCCTCCGGCTAGCACGGTGCCACTTGCCGACAGACTCAAAAAAGTGCGCCCCGAAGATCAACACGAGACATCACCTGAACCACAGCAGGCAGGCCGTCCTCAGCCTGTCCAGGCGAGGACCACAAGCGCCAAGTCAGGAGTGAAGGCTCCTTTCGTATTGGGAGGCATTGTTGCTTTTGTCATTTTGGGCATTGTCTTCTTCTTCGTATTGAACAAGAAGGTCCCCTTTCTCAATTCTCCGATTCAACCTGCGCCCCAAGCCAAAGGTCCTACGGAGAAACCAGTACAGTACTCAGAAAGAGAGAGACTCTTCGCTTCCTTGAAGAGCGATGCTGTGTTGACGACCGGAGTTGAACTAATTGACGCCAATAAGCAGCGCGGGAAGATGCCCTCATGTATTGAAGTGGGCGCGTCGAAGTATGGGAACGTTTTCAAGGCTGATTTCTGTCGGGATGGACGGACGGAGTACGTGTTCTGCAGCCAGGATGACCAGAGTCGGAGCGGATACGAAAAAGCCGACATCATAGTAGCTGAAGAGAAAAGTGGAAAGATGTCGGTAAACGCTCGTCATTCTGCTCATATGCCTACACTGAATTTTGCGGGGGATTTTGACGGGGACGGACGGATAGAAGTCATTGCTTTCGACAACGGTGGCGGCAGTAGCGGATTGGGCCGCACATACGTGATTAGTTTTGCGAAAGGTACCCCTGAATTCCTGCCGATGACGGGCCGCTCTGAAGGTGTCGACGGAGGAGTATTGAGCGCATTGGATATTGACAAGGATGGAAGATTCGAGTTAATTGTACCGAATGGCGGTTCCTGTGTCGGGGCAAACAACACCCGTGAGTCTTGGTACGATCTAGTCAATTGGGACGGCAACAAATCGGTTACCGTCACAACACGGTTTAGGGACTTCTATTCACGAACATTCGTTCCCTATTGGGAGGCGGTTGGGAAAGGAAAGGATGATGCTGCCAAGAACTGCCATGTCCTTTTGGCCAGATTTAGGGACACATTTTCAAACCCTGCTGGAGTCTCGCAATCCTCCACCCTTGCCCCAGCACAGAGGCCAGTTTCTGCGTCGCCATCAGTTTCATCTATTTCTGTCACACCGCAGATAGTTGAATCGCCTACCGGGCCAGTTCCTCCGCCTGATTCCCATGCGGTCGGCCCCAAAGAAGAAATTGAAGCCGCCTTCGCTCACTGGATTGATGCCAACCGTAGACTCGAAGATTATTCGTATACGGACTGCTTTGCCGACCGGTTGGAACAATATTACGCGATGACAAACGCGCAGAAGAAAGATATTCAAAAGGACTGGGACGCGGCACGGCGTGTGTTCGATTCGTGCGACATAGAGGTCCTGAATCTTTCTATCGTATTGGATGGCGCAAGTGGCTTGGCTCTTTTTGACAAGCATTTCAAGGGTAATAAGAAGTCGGGCGGATTTTATGAGTGCAATGTCCGTACGCGGGTCGGTTTCAGGAAGATCAACGGTGCTTGGAAGATCATATCTCTTCAGGAAGTGAAAGTTAACTGGTACGACAAGGGTAATGGACGGGTTTATGGAAAATAGAGTTACTATTTCACTTGGGATCCTAAACAACTCTATTCGTCTAGTCCACAATCCTGAATCTTCACAAACTGAAAGCCATTCGCCCGTAGCTTGTGTATTGCTTTGCGTAGCGCGGCGGCTGCGCCTTTGCGTGGGCGGTTGGCATGCATGATGATGATATCGCCCTGTGATGTTTTTTCTGTCAGGGCCGCATATAGTCGCTCATTTGTAAGCGTTCCGCCTTCGTCACCATTGATGCTGAAATTTACGACAGTTGTTCTCAGTGCATTGGCGATGCGGACGGCAAGTTCGTCGCAATGAGCAGTTCCCGCGCGAAAGAACCGCGGACGGTAGCCGGTGGCGGCTTTAAGTCGTCTTGCGTTTACCTCTATTTCGTCGATAACTTCCGTGGGTGTCTTTGTGCCTTGGATCCCATATGCAGCGCGCCCATTCACAGAAAGCGGCCGATGCATGCGGCCGTGGTTCTCTATTTCAAAGAGGGGATTCCGTGCCAACTCTTGAAGCATATCAGGATGCGCGTCGAGCCACGGGCCCGCGATAAAGAGGGTCGCGGGCACTTGCTCCTCTTTGAGGACGCTCAAGATCTCGTCGTCACATTTGCCGGCGCATGTGTCGAGAGTCAGCGCAATTTGCTTGCTGTTGCATTTGAAACGCTGCTTAACGCCGGAAACCCATAGGCCCCATTCCTTTGGCTTCTTGCTTTCGTATTGCGCAGCCAGCGTATCGAGTGTGTCGGGAGCGCCCTTGCAGGCTTGGGGCTCTTCCTTGATGCGTTTCTCGGTAATCAGCACCAGCGTTTCTACTGGAATGCGGTCGAACGCTTCAATGACATCATCATTCCTAAGCCGAATACAGCCGTGCGAGGTGGGCGTGCCGATCCCCTTCTCGTCGTTCGTACCGTGGATATAGACGCCGCGGGTATACGAATCCACGTTGCCACCTTTGTTCTTCCCCTGCTCTATTCCGTCAAGGACCAGGACGCGAGTCAGGATCAAGTCTTCGGGGGACACCTCTCCGCTCTTCCAAGTTCGTTGGGTTGGCTGTATATTGTTGAAGACGGTGCCCCACGGTGCATCTTTACCGTGTTTTTCGGCAACACGGTGCCAGCCTAACGGGGTTTTGTTGCTATTCATCTGAAAGCCCGTGCCTTTGCGCGCGCTGCTGCACGGTACTTCCCACAGAATCTTGCCTTTCTGGACAATGCGGAATGTCTGGTCATCGACAGCCACCCAGACCGCGATACTCTCACCAACACGCTCAGTCCAATCAAGGGCCTTAAGTTCCTCGGATTCCATATCGGTAAGGAAGCGAGGGTACTGAGCATGGTGACATTCCTTCTCGTTGGCGGTTTCAGGTCGTCCTGCGAGCGCATCGGGCACCGACGACTGGTTGTTGGTATTTGCGCCCGAGGGGATTTCCGGGCGGCTGACTTCCGGCAAAGTGTCTGGAAGGGCGTCGGCGGGATGCGTGTCCGACACTGTTTCGGACAGGAAGTTGATTGAGTTGGCCGCAGTTCCCGAAACCGGGGCTGAGGTCAACTCTGCCGCACCGACGCTGATTTCTTGCTTGTCCTGTTCTACGGGCCCCGTTACTTTGGAAGAAACCCGCGCAGGTTGAAAGCTGAACGAAGCACACACCACTATTGCCAAGACGATGCCGAGGAAACAACAAATAAGGAGTCCCTTTTTCATGCGTGTCGGTCCTACTGGTGAAACCGCGCCAAAGCTTTTTCGGCGAGGCCATACCCAAGGTCCTTTGCCTTCTTATAACAGTCGATTGCTTGTTTGGAATCCTTCGGTAATCCCCCTAGTCCCTGCTCATAGCACGACCCAAGGTTGAACCAGGCGCTGGGACGATTCTTGCTTGCGGCACGTTTGTAATACTGCACTGCTCTCATCAAATCTTTCGCCACGCCCTTTCCAAGTCCATAACACAGGCCAACGTCATTCAGGGCCGGGCCATAGTCTTTGTCGGCAGACTTGAGGTAATACTCAAATGCACGGACGGGATCAGGCGCGCTTATGCCGACGCCGTTGTCGTAGCAGCAGCCCATCAGCCAAAGCGCTTCCGCGACGCCGCTGTCAGCGGCCTCACGCCAGAGAGTCTGCCGAGCGGAACCGGCATTATACAAGTACTCCTTAGTACTTCCCGATTTGAAAGCGGCGGAGATCGCTTCGTCGGCATCGGCTCTTATTTGTTGATCAAGACCATCCTCTTTGATGGCTGGTGCCTTGACGAGAGCCTGTGTCGCAGAGAGAGACGAGATGGAGCCCACCCGAGACACTTCAATATCGCCGGTTGATTTGTCGGTATCAGTCCACGTGCCTTTCAACGTCTTGCCATCTGCAGACAATGTCAGTTTGAAAACATCCAAGCTGTAGTTTTTTCCTGGGGCTGGTGTGGGCTTCACCTCGTAGCCTCGCAGGATTACCGTGTTGCCAACAAGGGATCCCTCAAACAATTCCAGCAGTGTCCAAGTGTCGGCTTTTCCTTCAGCGCGAAGGGCGTTGTTTTCCGCTTGCTTAATGTGCAAAGTGAATTTCTTCGGCTGGTTACGATTGACAAAAGATCCCTTCCACTCTCCCAGGAGATCATCACCGCGTATCGAGGTCGCAGGCTCTGCCTGCGTTGGCGGAGCAGGTGCACGTGCGGGAAGCGACGATGGCTCTGCAGTCGGCTCTTGCGGCAATTTCGCCCTTTGCTGCGGGGATACGGGCACAGGAGGCGATGGCGTCTTTCTCGATGACGCGGGGGCAGCTCGCGTAGAAGTAGCAGCAAACCCAGGTTGCTGGTGAGTCGGGCCCCGACCCCTGTTCGACGCCCAATAACACATTATGCCTAAAGCGATAAGAACGGCTACGCCTACGAATACGAAGGGGGGCTTGACTCCAGACTTGGCACTTGCTGTTCTCGGTGGGACAGTCTGAGGCGAGCCACCCTGCTGTGGCTGTAATGACGCATCTCGTTGATTTTCGGGGCGCACCTTCTTGAGTCTGTCGGCAAGCGGCACCACGCCACCAGCGGGAACGCCATCGAATTCATATGGCATAGACGATGCTTGTTGCCCATCTTCTGGTTGTACCTTCTTAAGCCTCTCCGCGAGCGATACCGTCCGGACCGGCGGGGTAACTGCAAAACTTGCCACGCCTTCCTTCGGGAGAACGCAACTGTTTGCGCCGACGTCCCAGAGGCGACACTGGGAACCCATGCAGACTTGAGGTTGCCATACCTGAGATGGTTTGGCGCCCAAGAGCGAACCCACACAGCCAGGAGGCTGGCTTATCTGAATCCACGAAAATGGACACAATCCATTCTGACTCATCGTCACGTCCTCATCCAAATCAGGGGTCGTGTTTCTCGCGACTAATCCATCATCTTCATTTCGTGAATCTCACAACTGCCCATGCAACGTAGATACCCCACGTGCCGCGCTTTGCCGCTAAGCGCACATTCCAGGCATCCCCGGGTGTTCTGAAACGCTGGTCCACACAGCAGAATGCTCGTTCCCTGTTACGACGCGGCCCTTGCACAGTATGATCCGTAAAACGGGCCAAGAGGCAGACGGGATGGGGCGCCTTCTTTTATAGATACTTCCCGCAGTGCGGGCACTGTTTTATCGAATGGCATCTCGAACACCAGTATATGTTGCAGTTGGGACAATAGCCCATGTATCCAGTCTTGAGATTCTCCGTTGTCTTCTTCTGCCCACAGAGGACACAAGGCACATCAGCCGCCATAGTCGAAACCCTTTCTTGATCGTGTGGCCAGGAATGTTTTCCGTCGGCAGAGGCCGTCAATCTCAGCATCCCTTTCAACCATCCATTGGGTTTTAGTTTAGCCCCTGCGGCACTCTTGATTCAATTCAATGGATTGAAATTCACGGGGGAATGACGACCCAGCGCGGTGGCCCCGGCACTGCGATTCATAAATAGCCGGAGAGCATGTTGCATCGACTGTTTCGTAAGGTTGTATTAACGATGTAAGCAATGGTAGACGAAGAACTTGGATGCTCGCTGTCGCTGAAGATGCTCTTGGTTCGTGTTGGGTCTCTCATCGGAGATTTTCCGAGTCGAAAACTGAATGCTCGACCATTCTCTATTTTTCGGATGGCAGAGAATGATTTTTGTATATGTTCTTCAGGGAGAGGATGGAAAACGTTATGTGGGGATTACCAACAATCTCGAACGCCGCTTAATGGAGCATCGGAGTCATCATACTAAAGGCGGACAACTTCTAGGCAACTTTACGCTTGTGCTGACCGAAGAATATCCAGATTACACGTCAGCTCGTAAGAGAGAAATGTTTTTAAAATCTGGTCCAAGAATGTCACAAACTGCAACTACTGTCTTTCTTATTGTAGACATCTCATATAATCCTAAAACGTACTCCGAATACCATATTAATCTTGAAATAGTACGTTCTTCTCACATTTAGTGTGAAACGACAAATCGCGTCAGTTCTTCGACGTCGGTGTCGGGCTTGTCGACTTCGAGCACTGTCCGGCCATGGCTCAGGACGACGAAGCGGTCGGCGACGCGATAGGCGTGGTAGATGTTGTGGGTGACGAGGACGCTGGAGATGCCTTCGCGCTTGAGTTCGAGGATGTATTCGAGGGTTTTGTCGGTTTCGCGGACACTGAGGGCGCTGGTGGGTTCGTCGAAGAGGAGGATCTGGTTTTTGAAGTAGACGGCGCGCGCGAGGGCCACGGCCTGTTTCTGGCCGCCGGAAAGGCCGTGTACGATTTGCTCGGGCGAGGTGATGCCTGAGATGCCCACGGTATGCTCAAGCACTTCCATGGCCTTTTTCTTCATGCTGGCCATTTTCATGAACCCGAAGGCGTTGGTTTCCTCGCGTCCGAGGAAGATGTTGCGCATGATGTCCATCTGATCCACGAGGGCGATATCCTGGTAGATGGTTTCGAGGCCGAGCGAAGTGGAGTGTTTCCGGGAGCGGATTTTCGTTTCCCAGCCTTGATGAAGGATCGTTCCGGAGGTGGGCTGGACGATGCCCGACAGGACCTTGATCAGGGTGGATTTGCCCGCGCCGTTGTCGCCGAGAAGGCCGATCACTTCGCCGGCATGGATCGAGAAATCCACTTCGGACAACGCGCGCACGTGGGCGTAGTCTTTGGTGATGGCGCGCAATTCGATGAGCGGCACGCGCGCGTCTTTCGCGGTGGCTGGTGGTGTATGGACGGCCTCACTAGGCATGGGCAGGAACTCCTACGATTCTTTCTCGGTCAGGCGGTTGAAGATCACTGCAACGACAATCAAGATGCCGATGAACATGTTGAGGTAGGTGCCGGGCACGCGCATGAGCAACAGCGCGCTGGTAATGGTAAAGAGCAGCGAGGTGCCCAGGAAGATGCCGAGCACACTGCCTTTTCCGCCGGTAAGGCTGAGCCCGCCGATCACGCACGCCGCGATAGCCTGCAATTCCATGCCCGTGCCCTGTTCCGGCGAGACGGAGGGCACGCGCGCCGTGCTGATGATGCCGGAAAATGCGGCCAGCACGCCGACGAGGACAAAACAGATCAATTTGACGCTATAGGGATTCACGCCAATTGCGATGGCGGAATCGCGATTGCCGCCCACGGCGTATATGTGATTGCCGAACTTATGGCGTTCGAGCAACAGATAGCCCATGAACGCGATTCCCATGGCCCATAGAAACTGCGCCTGAATCGGACCGAGCGAACCGGCGAACAGGCCTTTTATGAAAGGATTGGGATGGAAGGATTGCGGCTGGCCGTGGGAAACGCCGAGCAGGATGCCCCGCCAGAACATCATGCCGCCCAGGGTCGCGATGAAAGAGGGGATGCCCGCCTTGAGGGTGATGATCGCGTTGACAAGACCGATGACCGCGCCCAGCCCCAGTGCGATGAGAATGGCGGCCGGCATCGGGATGCCCGTGTTGCAAAGCATGACCATAATATAAGCACATAAGGCGAACGTTGAGCCCGCGGACAGGTCGAACTCGCCGGCGATCATGAGCAGCCCCATTCCCGTGGCCATAATCGCGAGGGGGGCGATGGACTTCAAGAGGGTCTGAATGTTGGCCCACGAGAGGTAGGCGAAGGATTGTGGAAACAGCAGGCCCGCGATGATGCAAATGATCTGCACCGCGGCAAACACGATGATAATATTTCCTGCCTTCATCTTGCGGAGAGCGGTCCACCACTTCATATACACCGTCTCCTATCGCACGCTGTCGGCGAGATCGAGGATCCTCGCGGCGTTGGTTTTATCCACCATGGTGCCGCCGGTGTTCACGTCGCAGGGATGGAGGCCGTATTTCCGGCAGTAATAAAGCTGCATGAGGGTCATGGCGCCTTGGTAAAAGGGCTGCTGGTCTATGGTGGCCAGGGATTTTCCCTCGAGGATGTTCTGCGCGATGCGGCGGGTCAGATCGAAGCCGGCGACGGGAATGTCTTTGAGACCCGCGTCCACGATGGCTTGGGGCGCCACTTCCATGGGCATGCCGCCCATGGCGCAGACGGCATCCGTTTCGGGGTGGCCGAGGAGGTACTGCGTGACGCGGTTGAGGGAGTCTTCCAGGGAGGTGCCGCCGCTGTTCAACATTTCCGATTTGATACCCGCTTCATCCAGCGCGCGTTTGACGCCCGTGTAGCGTTGCACAGCGTAGATAGCTTCGGGATACTCGACGGGACACGCCACAAAGTCCCCCGCCTTCAAGCCCGCTTCCTTCACCAGCCGCGTGGCGATGATGTAGCCGGCCGTCTCCATGTCCTGGCCGATATAGGCCATGCGGGCGTTGCCCTCCCCTCGTTTTGTGTCGTCGATGTTGAATGCGACCACCGGAATGCCCTCTTTGCGCGCGCGCGTGATGACTTCATCGTAGGCATCGTCAAGATTGATGCACATGCCGATGCCATCGACCTTGTTGGCGATGGCCGTTTCAAGAATGTCATTCTGCTTGGCCGCGTCGTTGTTAGCGTATTGAATGTCAACGCTGCACGCCAGCTTTTCGCCCATTTCTTCAATGCCCTTCACCACCTTCGTCCAGAAGGGATTTCCCGCGGGCCCGTAGAGAACCATGGTGAAGCGGAAATTCTCCTGTTCCCCGGAGGTTCCCGTGCGGGACTCGCAACCGGGATGCGCCAGCATCAGTGCCGCCATAAGAACAACCATAAGTGCAGCGTTTACTCTCATTTTCTTCTCCCTTCTTCAGACAGCCGCCATGTCAATAAGTTCGTTAAGCCGCCGCCGGTAATACTGAAAATCCTCCCAGCCCACATCCGGCGGGATAAAATGATCGCCGAAGGGAATGAATCCCCCGGTCTTTAACACCTCTGCAACGGGTTTGAGGGCACGATCAATGGCGTCGCGGCCCTTGGCGATCTCGGCTTTGGGCACCCCGCCGCACATCTGCAACTGGGGGTATTCTTTGCGCACCTTGACAATATCCATGCCGCAATGCGTCTCGAAAGGATACATGCCCGTGATGCCCGCTTCGAGGTAGATAGGAATCAGCTTGTTGCAGTCGCCGTCGGTGTCCAGAAGAATCACTTCCACGCCATGCTGCTTGAGGAAAGCGATGATGCGCTTGTAGTAAGGAACCATGTATTCCCGGACGATGTCCAGCGAAACCATGGGCCCCGCGCCGAAGGAGATGTCTTCCCAGAAATGGACGTGGTCGATTTGCACGCGGTGGAGCGCCTCTTCACAGACCCGGAGAAACAGTTCCGCGAACGTGTTCATGATATCATGAACGAAATCCGGATCTTCGCAATAGAGCAGGAAGATCTTGTCGTACCCCAGGATATGGCTTGGCGTTCCGAACAGCCCAAAGGGATAGCCGCCGATGGCCAGGGGATAATCGCGGTTCTTATATTCCTCCACCAATGCGTCCCAATTCGCGGGAAAACGCCCGGAGATGTCGTCGAGACGCAGGCGTTCTTTCTTCAGTTGTTCCCAACTCTTGCGATCTTTCACGGGCCATTCCATCGTCGTGGGGATGGTTTCCGGCCCTTTTAACAGAACTCGCTTGGCGCCGTCGAGATCCTGGTAGAAGAACTTTTTCTCGTCCTCTTCAATCACTTCGATGTCGAACATGGGCTCGAAAAGCAGGTTTACATCCAGAATCCGCTGAGGCGGATCCATGCGGCAGGCCTTTCGCACATCATAATCAAGCGGGAAACCCTGGGTAGGCCAGTACAGGCCGCCGGCCATGACCCCCGTGCCGTTGGGAATGTAGTTTGGTCCCTGGCAGGTCCATGCCGCCGAATACAGCGACGACGTGGGCGTGGATATGGCGGGGCTCGGATACGGAGGTTTTTCTTTGGGTAAACCCGCGGCGTACCAATTCTTCACCGTTTCCCCCCAGTAGCCGAATTCCCATTTCAGGGCAGGTACACCCTTGTTGAATTTCATCACCTCAAGGAACTGTTCGCGTGTATTCATCGGCCTGATCCTTTTACCCAAGAGGCGGGTGCGGAATAATGCACTCTGCCGCACAACAAATGACGACATAAGACGCTGATCGACGTTTTACCAGAATATATCGCTGGTATTCAACCGGTTCGGACGATTCCCGTGCCAAAGGGCCTTGACAATTCACCCAGGCTCCTCCATACTGAATGCGGAAGGTGCATTACGTTTAAACTGCCACGAACAATAGAAGGGGTGTGTTATGAAAAGCAGTAGATTATTTGTCATTGCTGTGCTTGCGGGGGTGATTATTGTTCCTGCCTTCGCTCATGCCGTAGTGGTTACCTTTCCCGACCCGAACCTTGAAGCCACAATCCGCGAAGCGATCAATAAACCAATGGGGGATATTCTTGATACCGACCTGCTGGAATTGACAACGCTCAGCGTCCGATATGAAAATTTTTCAACCCTGGCCGGTATGCAATACTGCGTGAACCTCACGGATCTGTCCTTCCCAAGCTGTATGATCAATGATATTAGCCCGCTCGCCGGTCTCACCAAGCTCACGAACCTGGATCTCGGTATAAATAAAATCGTTGACATAAGTCCGCTGTCCACACTCATCAATCTTACCAATCTGGATCTATGGGGCAATGATATCGTTGATATAAGCCCACTATCCACACTCACTAGTCTTAGAGAGCTGGATCTCCGCTACGATCAGATCGTTGATGTGAGTCCGTTGGGCGTCCTCACCAACCTCACAAAACTGGACCTTGGCTATAATAAGAACGTCGATATGAGACTGCTGACTACGCTCACCGTCCTTGATCATCTAATCCTTAGCGGAAACCACATCGTTGATGTGGACCTGCTAACTCCTTTTACCAGTCTTACAATATTGGAGCTCAGGGATAACCAAATTGTTGACGTAAGCCCACTGGCGGCACTTACGAACCTCACGCACCTAGGTCTTCGAAATAATGAGATTGTCGACGTGAGCCCACTGTCCACGTTCGCTACCCTCACAACTCTGGCGCTCAATGAAAATCAGATTGTCAATGTAAATTCGCTGGCTGCGCTCACCAGCCTTTTGCATTTGTATCTCGAGTTCAATCAGATTGTGGATGTGAGTCCGCTGGCTGCGCTCACTAATCTCCAGTCATTGGGTCTCGGTGGCAACAAAATTGTCAACATAAATCCACTGTCCGCGCTCACTCACCTTACGTGGCTGAGACTCGAATTCAACAAGATTGTAGACGTGAGTCCGCTGGCTGCTTTTACTGATCTCAAAACTTTATTTCTTGATGGTAATCTGATCGTCGACCTGAGCGTACTGTCCGCTCTCAGGCATATAGAGTGCATATGGCTCGACAGCAACAAGATTGTTGATTTGAGCCCGCTGGTTGCCCTCACCACTCTAACGGAGTTGCGTCTTGGCAACAACCAGATCGTTGATGTAAGCCCACTGTCGGCGCTCATTAATCTAAATTGGCTGTGGCTAGAATGCAACCAAGTCGTTGATGTGAGCCCGCTGTCGGCGCTCATTAATCTAAATTGGCTGTCTCTTGACAACAACCAGATCGTTGATGTAAATCCACTGTCGGCGTTCATCAATCTTGAAAGACTGTTTTTGGGCAACAACCAGATTGTTGATGTGAGTCCGCTGACTACCCTAACTAGGCTAACAGACTTGTCCCTTGGCAACAACCAGATCGTTGATTTGTGCCCATTGCTGGCGAATGCTGGGCTCGGCGTACGCGATTATATTGATTTATCTGGCAACCCGCTCTCTTCAGAGTCTTGTCTAGTCATAAATATCCTGGAAACACGAGGCGCATATATTGCCTACAATGCACCATGCGTAATCGAGGGTCAACTCGAATGCCATACCGCCGACCAAAATACCGACAACGTAATCAGCCTCAGTGAATTGCTCCGCGTAGCGCAGTTTTTTAACAGCAGCGGGCTCCATTGTGAGACCGGCACCGAAGACGGCTACGCCCCCGGCCCTCTGGGAGATCAAACCTGCACCCCGCATAACAGTGATTACATTCCCCAAGACTGGCATGTCGATGTCCACGAAATCCTCCGGCTCATCCAGTTTTACAATTTCGATGGCTATTATCCATGTTCCGGCGGCGAAGACGGATTTTGCCCATAAATATAAACTGTGGGCGATCCCATTCCCACGTACAATCTGGGAGCGAAAAGAAATATATCGCAAGTATTCAACCGGTTGCGGGAAGATGTTGTTGGGGCGCACAGCGTACGCTAGAGAATCGCAGGGATGACCGTTTTGGGGACGAGTGTAAAAGTGGCTTTTTTTTCAGTTTAAAGGTCTTGACAATACGCCTAAGCTCCTACATACTAAATCATGTAGGTGCATTACTTTTGAACTGCCATAGACCAGTGGAGGGGCATGTTATGAAAAGCGGCAGAGTGTTTGTCATGATTGCAGTTGTGGGCGTGATTGTTGTTCCAGCCATAGCCAATGCCGTGGCGGTCACTTTCCCTGATCCGAACCTTGAGGTCAAAATCCGCCAAGAGATCAACAAACCAACGGGGGATATTCTTGATAGCGATCTGCTGGGATTGACAGTGCTCGCCGCTGAACACGCGGGGATAACGAACTTATCCGGCATTCAATACTGTGTGAACCTCACAATGCTGGTTCTCAACTACAATGCGATCATTGATGTAAGCCTACTGGCTAGCCTCACCGGCCTTACAGAACTGGAACTCCGCTTCAACCAGATTGTCGACATTAGCCCGTTGGCCAGCCTAACCAGCCTTAGGTGGGTGTTGCTTGCTGATAATCAAATCGTTGATGTAAGCCCGCTGGCCAATTTCACTCAGTTTAATGATCTGAGACTCAATGGCAATCAGATTGTTGACATTAGCCCGCTCGCCGGTCTCATTAACCTCGAGTGCCTGTTGCTTTACAACAACCAAATTGTTGATATAAGCCCACTGGCCGGTTTCACCAGACTCGATTTTCTAGCCCTTGAATTCAACCAGATCGTTGATGTGAGCCCAATTGCTATACTTACCAGCCTTACAGATTTGAGCCTCGCGGATAACCAGGTTGTCGACGTGAGCCCACTAGCCGCGCTCACCAATATCGAAACACTGATACTTGAAAACAACCAGATCGCGGAGGTGAGCCCGCTGTTGGACAATTCCGGGCTGGGCTCGGGCGATATGCTCTATTTATCGGGTAACCCTCTCTCCACACAGGCGTGCCTGGATATAAACGTCCTGACAGCACGCGGCGCGTTTGTCTACCACGACGGCTCGTGTGAAAGCGAGGGGCAAATCGGGCACCATACCGCGGATATAAACAGCGACGGCATGATTGAACTTGCTGAATTACTCCGGGTAATCCAATTTTTTAGCAATGGCGGATTCCATTGTGAGACTGGCACTGAAGATGGTTATGCTCCTGGCATTACCGGGGATCATTCCTGCACCCCGCATGATAGTGACTACAACCAGCAGGACTGGACCATCGTCCTCAGCGAACTCCTCCGTCTCATTCAGTATTTCAATTCAGGCAGTTACTATTCATGTTCCGACAGTGAAGATGGATTCTGCCCGGGGATATAAACGCTGGGAATGAAAGTGCGTTCCCAAGTGGGGGCGGGGGAAAATAGAATGAGTTCGTTCCCAAGTACTTGGGAACGAGTCTTTTTTATTCATTCGGGGAACAGCTTCTCTCCGGTGATGAGGGCGTAGAGACGGGCGTAGGGGGTGCGGTTGATCGCGCCGGGATCATAGAATTTAGCCTGAGTTTTTCGCAATCGAGTATCTTGAAGGATGTCGTCGGAGGAGAGCACACCATCCTTACCCAGAGAACGAACTGCCACGATATTTTTCGTTAGGGCGGGATCGGAAAACACAAAGGGACGCCCCCAACCGTCAACACCAGGATCCAAATAGTCAGTTCCAAGTTTTCTGCGCACCTCTGGGAGTAAGGACGCCTTGACATTGCGCCCATTGCGAAGGAGATCGGGCATTACGGTGTTCCAGTCAATTTGAAGCGCGGTCTTTTCCTGTGGGGATGCCGATTCGCGAACGAAGAACGAATGAAAATCCTTTTTGTCTGCATCAGTAAGAATTTTTTCACAGGCCAATTTAATGTAATCTATTTGCGAGGTCGTCCTTATTGCCCACCCGAGTTCTAGGATTTGCTGTAGCTCTACACAGACAAGGTGAAAAACTAAAAGAGAACCTACACCCAATACTCCCAGCATTAATGAGACGATCAATAAACCGATTTTTCTGAGAGTGGACACTGCAGCATCTGCATGCTCACCCCTTTTCTTCAAATAACGTCTCCATAGATAATAGAACCAGCCAAGAGCTGCCAAAATGCCTAACGCACTGAGTTCAAGGGGCCAGAGGATAAACATGAGAAATAGCACCATTCCAGGTCCATCAACTGAACAAAACAAAGCAAGGCCAATTATCGATAGCAAGATAAAGATTATCCCAATTACTTCTTTTACTTTAGTCCTCCCTTTCATATGCACCTTCCTCCTCTTTATCGGGTTTTAATGATACTAAAACACAATACAAAATTGAAAAAGTTAGGGGCGAACATTAGCCAGATTTCAAAACACCACTTTTGTCGCCCGCCTTCGTCACGACAAGCTTCACAATGTCAATTGTGATTTTTTATCTAACACTCAGCGGGAGTCCTCCAGAGGCGGATAAACTTCGCCCTCCCGGTCTTTCCTTTTCCTTTCTTCTGCGAATCGCCGCCAAAGATCGGCGGCGTGGAATGACAAAGAAAGTTAGTGCACGCGGCGCACCCTACCGAATCATGGGGATGAAGATTTTTGGAACATGGTTAATTTTTCGTTATATTCGTGGGTTTCGTGGTGAATATCCTCTTCGATTTTTACCACGAAATGAACGAAACACACGAAAATAATTTATCGAATCTTCCTTTTTTATATCGACCTTGAAAAGACCCGGGTACGTTCTTATTCGCGGACCAGCTTCTCTCTGGTGAAGAGGGCATAGATACGGGCGTAGGGGGTGCGGTTGAGGACAGCGGGATCATAGATTTCAGACTCGGTGTATCTCAAAGGAGAATCTTGCAGGATGTCGTCTTTGGAGAGCACTCCATCCGGCCCCAGGGAATGAACCGCTACACGTTTTTTAAGGGGGCCAGGATCTGAAAACACGAAGGGCCGCCCCCATCCATCAACGATGGGCGCCAGATATTGCAATCCAAGTCTTTTCCGCACATCAGGGCGCAACGGCGCGCTTGCATTGCGCCCATGAAGGAGCAGATCAGGCATCGCGTTGCTCCAGGCGATCTCATGCGGTGTATTTTCCGGATCGGTCATATTCGGATCGAGGAAGAAGGAATGCAAATCGCGCTGATCTGCATCCGCAATCAGTTGTTCACATGCAATTTCAATGTCATGCATTCGAGAACACGTAAACTTTACATGGCCAACCTCTGCACGTTGCATTAGCGATACACAGCCATAGTGCAAATATAATCCATAAAATATGCCCAGCGATCCCAGCAGTAGCGAAACGGCAATAATCGCTGCCCGTTTCCGGGAAGAAATTTTGGTGGCCGGGGGACGCCGCCGACTCTGGAAAAAGCGTATTCCGAGGCAGATGAACCAATAGAGCGCGGCAATCACGATTAGGGCGCTTACTTCCAGCGGCCGTAGAAAAAGGAACGCACCCAGTGTTTGCCCCGGGCCAAAGAACCAACGAAGAAATACAAGGTAAACAGCAGTCAAGAGAAAGAGAATAATACACGCAACTATTACCTCTTTACGCACGCTTCTCATACGCACCGCCTTTCACCTCTGTTGACCCGTGCCATAATACCACTTTCTTATTCAGAATGTAGCAATCTTCTTGATGGTTGTAAATGCCTGGCTGTTTTTTCGGCTGAAAATGTTTTTGATTGCCGGCATCGCCGCCGTTTTCTTTTTGAAGTTTATTTTCCCAGGGCGTGCTTTATGATAATCCCTGGTTCGTCCAGGGCGCTTGGTGCTCCGTGAAGCGCCAGTGCATTTCGTTTTTCATTCCATGTCCAGGTTCCCGGTTGCAGGGCAAGGGGGTCGTCATTGGGGACAAATGTCATTCCAGTGACTTCCGTGGGGGCGGCCCGTCCAGCGGGCCAGACAATCTGCGCGATAACCTCGGCGTTCGGAAGCGCGCATGTCCAGCCATTTGGTTTTGAACGGACCAGCCGCATCTGTTCGGATTCAACGGAAATCTCGAAGAGACTTCCATCAGACAAGGTGGTGGTGGAATGTCCGCTAGGAAATGCCCACACGTGCAACAGGTGTGATTGTTCACTGGCGGTTGTAACGTTGATTTCAGCAGGCGGATGGGCCGGAGCCCAGGTATCCACGGTGGGATCGGCAAGTGGGATAACGGCGCCCAGCCGTACGAATACGGGAATTTCATCGATGGGGGCATTCACCGTGATCTCACGCCCACCGTGGATGGCCGTGCCGCCGATCCGGAATCCGCCGACGCCGCCGCCTTCCGGCGTGCCGTCGTATTGGGTTTGTTTCCACAATTCGATCCATTGTCCCAGCGGCAGGTATACAGTACGCGTGCGCGCATGTTGCTGCACCACCGGGGCCACATAGAAGTCCGGGCCGAACATGTATTCGCGCGTAAGATCCCAGCAGTGCGGATCCTCGGGAAAGTGAAAAAATGCCGCGCGCATTACCGGAAGCCCCGTAGCGTGCGCTTCACGCGCCGCGTTAAGGATATACGGCACCAATTGCGTGCGGAGTTTCTGATAGCGCCGCACGATGCAGGTCAGTTCCGGCTCATCAAACACATGGATGCGCTTGCCGCCAGCGATCTGCTCCGCGGTCATGTCGCGCATGAGTCCTGAGAAGGCGCCAAATGCCACCCACCGCTTGAGAAGCTCCGAATCCGGCGCTGGGACTAAAATGGCATGAAACCCACCGATATCGCTTCCCCAGAAAGGAATGCCCGAAATCCCGGCATTGATGCCTCCGCAGACCTGCGCGGGCAGTCCATCCGAGAGCGACCAATCCGCTTCGGGATCGCCGCTCCACATGGCCCACGCCCACCGCTGGCAGCCTGCGTATCCGGAACGATGAAAATAGACATAGTCCGGGGCGTTCTCATCATCCGGGGCATCATCGAGTTGTTGAAAGAACCGAAATGCGGATCGCAGGTAGATTAGGTTATAGGGATTGTGCCAGTAATGGCCATTGTTACCATCGGCAAACCGGGCATCGGGAGGAACATATTCGCCAAGATCATACATGGTTCCGTCAAAACCGAGGCCCACGAGTGTTTTAAGCCGATGGCCCCACCACGCATCTGCACCGTTATGGGCAAAGTCGATCATGCTGACGTTGTACCGGTTTTGCCCGATCAGGTTTAAGGCTTGAATGAAAACGTATGGATCACCTTGCGGATTACGAACAAGGTGTCCAAGACGCGCTGCTTCTTCCCACAACACGGGATTCCGTTCCTTGTCGACCTGCGGCATGATATAGGCAAGATTCTTGTAACCGAGATCGTGCATCGCAGCGTTTTGTTGGAGAATGGCTTGTTCCTGGCCTGCATACGAAGCCACCGGCAAAATAGCCGTCCATTCATGACTCACACTCGAAGGGATGTCTTTCTCACGAAACAACCTTGCGACCGTCAGGAGATCACCTTGAGGATATCCGAGAAACTGGTTCCACGGTCCGAAAATCCATGGACGGGGAACAAGGCTACGCCCGGAGCGTTCGGTATATTGGCGTAAGGCTTCGGCAGGCGTTGGTCCTTGAAAAATAACCAGAGAGAGATGGCTGGATTCCGCTTGAACACGCCAAAGATTTGGAAAGCGGCACGCCATATCAAATTGCGTGGGTTCCGGTGCGTCGGCGAGCAAACCATATCCCCGGCTCGACAGAAAGAACGGAATGGGGGCATACGAAGCATCCTCGCCGCCCGGGAGAGCCCATTCCGGGGATTGATTTCTAAAAAGGCAACGGAGGTATCCGGGCTCGATACTCCCTTCTTCGGACCAGCACTCCAGACATTTGCCGCGCTGGTCTACGCCGTTGAATCGCTCACCGAAGCCTGCGAAATGCTCCCCCTCGGGGGTGACAAATGTGAAGCCAATGCGGTCCAACGGCGCTATTCCGGGAGGCGCTGCTGCCGCAAGCCGTACTGCGCCCAGATAAAAAGGCCCCACTACAAAGAGAACATGTTCATGGCCACTCGCGTCCGTTGACACTTCGAACAATACGCGATCCTTTTCCGGCCAGTAACGGAGCGCCTCGGCAGAATGAATCCAAGGTTCACAGAGGCTGAGAAAACCCCGATAGCCCCAGTAGAAGCGATTCCAGGTGAATCCATGATCGCGCGTATATGCGATGGGGGCAAAACCCGAAAACCGGCCGGCTTCGCCCGATAATAAGAACGGCCCGTCTTCCTGTTGACGCCCCACTGAAAAAGAGAACGGTTTAAGCGTGACCGAAACCCACAGTCCATCTCCTTCAATCTGTACACCATCCGGATTCTCTTTGATTGCCATGGGGCGGATGGGCGGCAGGGATTCTTCCTGTCCTGGGATTCCTGGGATAGGCGGATCCGGAGGAAGGCCGGGATTCTGTGCAAATGCAAGGCCTGTCAGAGCAAACAACTGCAACAGAACAAATACAAAGCAATACAACCTCATTCTTTGACCATCCGCAATCTGCAAGGAAGATGCCTCCATCCGGCGTGCACACTGTCCCGCCTGAACACATTGTACTCCTCTCCCTTATACTTGACCTGCGGCCTCGTTCTCAACGCGGGAATGTAATCACAGATTTGTGTGACCGGTCCGTTTAGGTTTGAAATTCCGTGCCCGAAAAAGGAGGAGCGAGCTGCGTTTTCCGGGTCGATAACCTTGAGGTGGCAGAGGGGCAAAAAAAGATGTAGTATTGCGGACAGCGGCGGTGTTGGTTTTTGGCGTTGAACGGGAAAAAGCTCCATGGATTGCGCCATAGTTACTTCAGGACTGACCAAGCACTACGGCGGCACGGTAGGAATCGCCGATCTGGATCTCACCGTGCGCCGTGGGGAAATCTGCGGATTTCTTGGCCCAAACGGCGCAGGGAAAACCACTACCATCCGGCTGCTCCTCGGCATGATCCGCCCCACGCGCGGAACCATGGAGATCCTCGGAATGGAGGAGCCCGGGAATCATCGGAAACTGCTTCGCCGAATGGGGTATTTGCCGGGCGATATCGGCCTGTATCAGGACATGACCGGTTCCCAATACCTCCACCATCTGCTCCAGTTGCGCTTGGGAAATCCGCCGGAGACTATCCGGAAGAGGCTTGGGGAGCTTCAACGCCGGTTTGAAATCGATTTTCAGCGGAAGATCCGGACGTACTCAAAGGGAATGCGGCAGATCACGGGAATTATTCAATCCTTCATGCATCAACCGGAACTTATCATCATGGACGAACCGACCTCGGGACTGGATCCGGTCATGCAGGAACAGTTCTATGCGTTGCTTGCGGAGGAAAAGAACAGGGGCGCCACTATTTTTCTGTCGTCACATATATTGACCGAGGTGGCGCGGGTGTGTGACCGGGTGGTTATGGTGAAGGAGGGGCGGCTGATGCACACAGAGGACGTCGATGCGTATAAGGCACATATTGGCAAGCGAATTGTGATTGAAACGGCAATCCCGCCCGGGACGTTTCGAGAACGGATGGAAACATTGGACGGGGTATCGCAGATAACCGTGACGGGAAACCGGCTGCAGTTTTTCTTCACGGGGGATATGCAGGCGCTGATTCAGATTGCGGGGCAGATGGGAATTACTGATTTTCTGAGTGAGTCCCCCACACTCGATCACGTATTTTTAAACCTCTATGGAGATCAATGACATCATGAACATTGAACTCCTGAAAATGTTCCTTTTACAGCATGCGAAGTTGACTGCAGCAGTGGGAATCGGCGCCGGCGCCTTGTCAGTCTTTCTCATGGTGCTTTTTCCCAACATGCCGTCCTCGGATGCCGCCCTGATTGCGGCAAGCTGGCCGGAAATGGTGAAAGAACTTTTCGGCGATCCTTTGCGGGGTTTCTGTGACATCCATGCATGGGCAAGCCTGCAAATGTTCCATATCACCTATTGGGTTATTTATGGCTGCCTTGCGGCGCTGCTCGCTTCATGCATTATCGCAAAAGAGATTGAAGGAAAGACGTTCGACATACTGCTTTCTTGTCCCATAGGCCGGATGGAACTGATTGTGAGCCGGGTTGTGGCGCTTTTCCTTCTTCTTGCGGCGGCGGCGCTTCCGGTTTTCGCGGGCACGAGTATTGGGATCATGCTGAAAGGTCTGACCCCGCGGCTGGGTGACATTTTCATGGCAACCGTGGATGGACTGTTGCTGGCGTTTGTGTGTGGCGCCCTTACCTTGCTGGTCTCCGTACTATTGCCAAACCGGATCCTTTCAGTCCTGAGTGCGCTGGCCATATTTATGGCATTGTTTTTCTATGAAGCCATGCTTGTTCCGTTGTTCCCGCTCCTGAAACGGCTGTCCTTCATGAGCCTTTTCCATTTTTATGAGGCGGACCGCATTCTCTTGGACGGGACGTCTTCATTGACAGCGCCATTGGCGCTGGGGTGTGTAAGCATGGCGCTTATCGCTGCCGCTGTGGTTCTGTTCCGGCGGCGTGACATACCATTGTGACATGGGGGAGTTGCACTGAAGCAAAGATGCTGTGCCGTGGGGGTGCTGATTGGATTTCCGGGTCATGTCGTATGCCATTATGAAGGTTGTGAAATCATATCAAGAGGGAACATCAAGGAAATGCTGACGGTAGCGGACAAGGAAACATATCAAAGGTATCGTGAAACGAAAACGATGCGTTCTGAACTCTGGCTTTCTATGTTGTTGTTTGGAAGCATGGGGGCGATCACGTGGGCGATCCGCGGGTCGGATGGCTGGGGGGGCGTTGATGGAACGATCATCCCCGGAATGACGTGGGGGCTGCTTTGGTATTACGTGTGTTATCGAAAAGGAATCGATGCCCGCGGGATTCCCTTATGGCTGGGGCTGGGTATCGCTCTTGGCGGCGAGCTGGGGTATGGCCAGTATGTGTCCTGGATACAAGGGAAATTCGCGGCGGGGGATTCAATCATTCCTGTCGCGCCTTGGATGGGATATGCCTGGTTTGTGATTTGCGGGATTGGCTGGGGCGCGCCGGGAGGCATTTTGCTGGGTTGGGCGCTGGGTGGAAAGGTATCGCGCCGCCGCTGGCTTGTTCGAACTCTGGTTCCGTTGGGATTCGGTATTGCCGGTTGGCTGTTCGTGGAGGCCTGTCCGTGGCTGTTTTTTCCGAATTACCGTCTTGGGCTGTATACGGGAGAACTGAACCATCATCTTATCCGGACGATTGAAACCAACCGGCTGAATTTTTCCGTGGTGGCATGGTGGGCAGGTGCGTTGCTTGTGGCGGCGCTTCAGCGCGACCGGGCAACTATTATGATGGGATTAATCATCGGGGGTGGTTTTGGTTTCGGGTTTACGCTTGCCGCCCTGTGGTGCCTGGGATACACCTATGCGCCGGGGTTGGTGGACTGGTGGAAGATATGGGAATTGAATGCGGGATTCAATCTGGGACTGCTGTATACGATTGCTCTGTATTGGGCGATGAGATGTGTTGATAGAACCCATCATCCGAATGGAGAAGTTCTGGCAGCCATAAGCCCGGCTATTAAATTCTCGGAAAGAGGCAGGAATATCTCTTTGCTGCTTGCTGTCTTCCTGTTGGTGTTTATTACGTGTTTTGGCGCCACGAACAGGGTCGGAATCCTGATGGGGTTGTACCAAAGGGGCGCCGTGGACCAGTATCAATGGCCCCTCGCGCGCGTTGTCTTGTTCGCCCCGGCCGCGGTCTTGATCCTCGGCACAACCCTATACAAGGCGTGGCGGATATTCCGGCCTTCGGGCACAGTCATGGTTGATAGTTTCAAAGTCCGCCATCTCCCTCAACGCATGGTTGTTCTTATGGTTTTCATCGGCATCATTGGGGTGGTGACGATGTGGCCCACAGTAATTGCTTTGTTTTATGTGATATTTCTTGGGATTGCCTTGCTTGTTTTCCGCCAACTCCACCGGGGTTAAGAGGATCTGTAGAAGTAAAAAGTCATTTTTTTCGTTTTCTGCTGTATGAGTTTCCATCGTTTCCATAGTAACGCTTGACAATACTAACGCGTTGCGTTAGTATATAATCATGGCGATACGATCGTTCAAATGCACGGACACACGGGATTTATTTGCTGGACGGCGGATCAGACGATTTATTGGCATTGAATCTTCTGCCATGCGCAAGCTGGCGATATTAAATCGCGCGGCTAATCTTGATGATCTGCGTGTTCCTCCCGGCAACCGTCTTGAATCCCTAAAAGGAAACCGGACAGGCCAGTTCAGCATTCGTATTAATGACCAATATCGCCTATGTTTCGTCTGGACATCAGAAGGAGCGGCGGACGTTGAGATTGCCGACTACCACTAGCAGATAGGATGAAAAGCATGCGTAAAGTACCATATCCACATCCTGGCGAGATTCTTCTGGAGGAATTTCTCAAGCCGATGGGAATCTCGCAATACCGTTTGGCTAAAGAGATTGGCGTGCCGCAGAGGCGAATCGGTGAAATCGTGGCCGGTAAGCGCGCCGTCACGGCGGATACGGGATTGAGGCTGTCGCGTTTCTTTGGCATGTCGGAGGGATTTTGGATTGGCTTGCAGATGGATTATGACGCGGCCAAGGCCAAAGATTCCCTTGCAAAAACACTGGCAAACATTAAGCCATGGAAACAAGGCGCGTTACCTGCGTGAAATAGCCTTTTCCTAAAAGGCTCTCACTTCAGAATCCGTGTTTTCAGTCTGAAACTACAAGCGGGTGAGTTTCTCGACAGAGGAAGCGGCCAGCCACGCGTCAGGCATGGGAGATGTTGTGGGTAGCGAAGGCACTGGAGATGCCTTCGCGTTTACGTTCGAGAATGTATTCGAGGTTAATCCCATCTTCCGATATTTCTTAAGCGGGGCGTGTCTCCTTTTTTGACTTGACAGGCGTTATATATATTGTATAACATACTATGTGAAACAAAACACAGGAGGAAATGAGCCATGCGGTTTGAACGGGAATTACTGAAGGGCGTTGCCCCGATGGCGGTGCTGCAGATTTTGTCACGGGGGGCGATGTATGGGTATGAACTCAGCAAAGCCTTGGAGGAATCGAGCAGCGGCATTTTGACGTTGGGACATGGGACGTTGTATCCGCTGTTGTACAACCTTGAGGCGAAGAAGCTGATTCATGCGGAGTGGGAGAGGTCGGAGAATGGGCGGGAGCGCCGGTATTATTCCATTACTGGGGAGGGCAAAAAGTATCTGTCGGCGCGGAAGGCGGAATGGGAGCAACTGAGCACGGCGATGAAGATGGTGTTCAGCTATGGCGTGAGTTAATCCCCAGAACCCCAAAACAACCACAAGAGAGGCGCCTTACCATGCCTACACCAGAATTTTCTCTTCCGGAAGAAGTGACGGCGTTGATTGAACGTCTGGCAAAACGGAGCGGAAGCTCAAAGCGGGTGCGGATGGACGTGCGGCGTGAACTCACCGCCCATTTTCAGGATGCGTTGACGGGATGTCCCACTGAGGAAATTGAACATCAGACAACAAAACTTATTGCGGAGTTTGGCGATCCGGAACTGTTGGGAACGCTGATTCGGCAGGCCAAGCGCCGGTGTAAATCGCCTCTGGAACGGTTTTTAAGCATCGCTATAAAAGGTACTATCGTTATTTTGCTCCTTGCCCTTGGTGCGGCATTAGTGCAGGGATGGTTGGCTGAACGGGATTTTCAACAGGGCATGGCGGCGCTCGATAAAAAGGGGTTTATATCAAATTGTTCACAATTGCGTTCCCCCCACCCCAAGGATACGGAATATTACTCGGGGCCAATCAATAAAAGCGCGGCGGCGTTTCTATTGGGATTGCCCAAACAGGCGGTGAAGCTTCTTGTCGATCATGCCAAGTTAATTGAGAAATTTCAGACCGCGCCAGAAGAGAGGGCCGCACTTACCCCGGATATCCGCACATGGGTGAGCGCGAATCAACCTCTTTTGGATCAGGCCCGTGCGGCTGCTGCATTACCCCCCACTCCGATGGAGCAGATTGTAGCGATCACCCGCCTTGAGGGGATGCCTGATCAGGTCACTGGCCCGGAAATCGAGGCAATGGACTTGATAGAAGGGCTGTTGTTGGAAAGTTGGGTGTATTTCATCGATGGCCGGGTGGATGATGCGGTTTCGTCTTGCGAAACGGCGCTGCAGCTTATTGAACACCTCCGTGATTTCCCGCAACTGATATCGCAGATGATTGCGATTAGTCTTGAATCGGACACATTCCAGATTCTCAGTTGGATGCACGATCCGAACCTCTTTTCCGAGGCACATTCGGCGCGGCTCCTGCCGCATACGCTACGTGCGGAATATGAACGAACTGCATTAGCGCAAGCATTGTGCGCCAATTCGCTGGGCGGACGAAAACTATTCCACAGCGGCGAAGGATTTCTGGAATCGGGTTCGAAACCGTTATCGCTGCGCGCAACCAACTGGTTTTTCGCGCATCTCTATTTTTCGCCCCTGTTCCGGTTTTTGTCCGCGCCGGATGAGTTGGGATACTTTGAATGGTTTGACAAAGCTGCCCAGTGCCTCAACGGCCCCTATTACACCATGGAGGACTGCCGCCAGAAGATCCCGTCCGCAAAACAGATTCCACGCACCCAAATGTTGACACGAATAATCGGCGTCAACATTACCCCGGATATTCTAGTTGAACAAACCTTTAGTGAGGCGCGTGCAGCACTCCTTCGGACGATCCTGCGCCTGGAACAGTATAAACGAGCCCACGGAACCTATCCTTCTGAACTCGTTACGCTCCCTGCCGAAGCATTCCCAGATTTCTATACCGATCCCTTCACCGGCAAGCCACTGACCTATACGCTATCAGGAGATACGTTCCAGTTATTTAGTCTTGGGCCCGATGGGAAAGATAGTAGCGGCGCACCGGATGGGGATGATATTGTTTGGGGAAAATGACCGGGGGAGACCGAGATCAGACAAAGACGGCATGGAGTGTACGGATTTGCACAGATACGAAAGAGCCATTTTACAGTGAGCGCTGTGTCATTATAGAGATACTGGGAAGACTGGGAAGTCTGGGAAGTCTGGGAAGTCTGGGAGGTATGGGAGATAAAAATGACTCTCACTTTAGCCCTCCCCGCATGGGAGGAGGGAATGAATGGCATATCACCTTGATGGGACCAGCCTGGAAATCCCCATCACACTCGGGATCAACCTGCGAAAGAATTCGTGTATGATATTGGATATCTGCTTCTTTCCTCCGCTGAAGCTATTGAGGACAGGCCGCGGGGAGATGATGGTGAAGCTTGTAGCGTCCAAAGAATGGAAGAAACACTCATGACTGATAAAATATATCCAATAAATAGTCCAATGGAATCTCTTGGCCGGCGTGATTTTTTGATGAGTGCGGGGATTTCCGGGGCGTCGGCGCTGTTGGGCGGGTGTGTGGCAAAACGCGCCGCGGCGGCGCCCGTTCCGGCAAAAACGGGTCTGCCGAATATTGTCTATATTCTTGCGGATGATCTTGGCTATGGCGATGTGAGTTGCCTGAATCCGGAGTCTAAGATTCCGACCGTCAACATTGACCGGATTGCACGGGAAGGGATGATATTCACCGATACGCATTCGGGTTCGGCGGTCTGCACGCCGACGCGTTATGGAATTTTGACGGGCCGGTATTCGTGGCGAACGCATTTGAAGGCAAGTGTTTTAGAGGGCCATCATCCGCCCTTGATTGATGCGAACCGGATGACGGTGGCTTCATTATTGAAATCGCATGGGTACCATACGGCGTGCATCGGGAAATGGCACCTGGGACTGGGCTGGGCCACCACGGATGGACATACCGCGCGTCCCAATAACCTGGATTATGCCAAACGCATTGAGGACGGTCCCACGATGCATGGGTTTGATTATTTCTTCGGGATACCAGCCTCACTCGACATGATCCCCTACCTGTATGTGGAAAACGACCATGTCGTTACGCTTCCCACAGAGACCATTGAATCAAGCAAAGCTCCCGCCTATTTTCGTGGTGGTCCCATCGCTCCGGGATTCAAACATGAAGATGTCCTTCCGACTCTGACGAAAAAAGCTGTCCAAGTCATTGACGATCACGCGGTAAAAAATCCCAATACGCCGCTGTTCCTATATTTCCCACTCACCGCGCCGCACACGCCCATTGTTCCTGCGCCTGAACATAGAGGGAAGAGCGCGGCGGGGATATACGGTGATTTTGTATGTGAATGTGATTGGGCGGTGGGTCAGGTGCTGGATGCGCTCGCAAGGAATGGGATGACGGAAAACACGTTGGTGATTTTGACCAGCGATAATGGTCCATCACCTATGGCCAACTTCAAGACGCTTAAGGCCATGGGCCACGAATCCAGTTATCATTTCCGCGGCGCCAAGGCCGATATCTATGAAGGGGGCCACCGGATTCCGTTTATCGCGCGCTGGCCCAACCATATCGCGCCAGGCGCCACCTGTGATCATCTCATGTGCCTGACCGATCTCATGGCTACACTCGCCGACCTCACCGGGGAGAAACTGCCGGACAGTGCGGGAGAGGACAGCATTAGCATGCTGACCGCGTTGCTTGGGACTGCCAAGCAACGCGCACGCAAAGATATAGTGCATCACTCCATAAGCGGAGCCTTCTCCATCCGGCAAGGCGCCTGGAAACTGGAGTTTTGCCCCGGGTCGGGCGGTTGGAGTGAACCCAAGGATGCTGAAGCGGAAAAGATGGGCCTGCCGCCGCTTCAACTCTACGATCTGACGCCGGATATCGGCGAACGGAAAAACGTGCAGGAACAGCATTCCGATGTGGTCAATACACTCACCAAGTTGCTTGAGAAATATATTGAGGACGGGCGCAGCACGCCCGGCGCGCCCCAAAAAAATGAAGGTGAGACGAGTATCTGGGGTCCGCGCGGATAAGGCTAATCCCGGCAAACGCAAAGGGGATTAAATTTCAAAGCACAGCTTTGAGAGTAAGCCCGTTCCCAAGTCCAACTTGGGAACGAGGAGATGGGATGACAAGTCCGTTCCCAAGTACAAGTTGGGAGCGAGAGAAGTAAGCGAGGTTGGTCAGTGGATTTGATTAGACGTTGCACACCTTGGCTAGGCCTAGTGGGGCCGGTCCCTGTTTTGCTCGGCACAATAGCCGCTTATAAGCATTATTCTGGAGACGGGTATTCCTTTTTACGGCAGGCGATCTCCGATCTGGGCGATCCCACGCGGAGTCCATGGGCGTGGGCATTCAATTCCGGAATGATGGCTAGCGGGTTGTGTATAGCATTGTTTATTGCCGGTGCGGCCCGCCAGGTAAACAGGCCGTATGGGTATGCCATCGCCGCGGCTGGGATTGTGACCACCCTCGGCATGATGGGCATCGGTGTGTTCACGGCAGAGGGGGAAACACAAATCCCGCATTACCTCAGCGCAGGCATAGCCTTCAGCGGCATTTTGATACTCAGCACTGCTTTGAGTTTTTATCTCCCCTTCGGGCAACAAGATGTTTTACCCCGATGGCTCGTTGCACCCAGCGCGTTGACGGCGGGGTATTCTATTCTATTTCTCGTTCTGCTAATTGCTTCGCGCATCGGTTTTATTGCGGATTCGGCATTGTTAATTCATTCCGGCACGGGTAAAGAGTTGATTCATCTAATCACGACGCTCGAATGGGTGGTGCTGGGGAATGTGCTGCTCCTTTGCTTCTCAACTGCACTCTCACTTATCCCAAAACGACAGCGCAAACCGCATCAGAACGGTCCATCCAATCCCTGCTAAGAAAGTGGCCATGATCGGGAGGGCGAAGCTCCGGAGGCTGTCTGAAAATTCGTAAAATCCCGTTTCAGGGAACGTGGAAATGATCCAACACTGGGTGTTGGTAAAAAGTATTCATCCCCGCAGGGGATGGATAACTCAGCCCAGGATAAGCGAAGCGCCATCCTGGGTGTGTAGGATTTTCCCATGGAGGATACTCTGAAAGAGTTATACAAAATATTTTATGGAACTCTTACAGAGTAACGTCAATTGGGGTGGTCTTGCCTACCCAGGGTGGCGCTTCGCTTATCCTGGGCTGGGTTGTTGAATCCCATCGGGATATCGTTGCCTTTTCACGTAGTATTAAATAATTTTCAGACAGCCTCTCCTGCTGAGCCGTGGGACAAAAAATCAAATGCTGTCTTGTAATGTGATGATCTCGATCTTGTTTAACGGCTCGGCAGGAGCCTCGCCCTCCCGGCCTCATATTTAACTTTCTTTTGCGAATTGCCGCCATAGGCGGCCGGTGGCTCGCAATGGCAAACGAGATGGCGGGTTGGAGAGATATTCAGGCTCATGTTGTTTTTTCTTGTATGATAGGGTCAAAATAGAGGCGCAGACAAAACAAGGGATCAACCGGGTGCGGAAAGGAAAACAGAGAATGTTTATTTGCAGAATTTTTCTCTGGGGCGGCTTGGCGGTGGCTTTTTTATATTCCGCGATTGCGGCGGGGGACGCACAGCCCCAAACGCTTCAACAACTGCAGGATTTTTATCCGCGCGTCAATGACAGCATGAATGACGCCTTGATATATTTTGGATAATAGAGAACGTGCAGTTACTCTAAGTGCGCTGAAAATGGAGGCTAACATGATTTCGATAAAATGTCCTAATTGCGGCACGATACACAATTTTGAGAACAACTATACACCGCGTCCGGAAACATGCAGAGAGTGTGGAAATCGGTTCGCTTTGCCTATTCCGGCATCACTCCCGCCGATTGCGTCAGGCGGCCAGGGACAAGCCGTCGCCAGCCTGATATGTGGCATTCTGTCGTTTAATTGTGTTGGCGTTTTGGCTGTACCCGCGATACTTCTGGGGCATATCTCATTGTCAAAGATCAAGCGGGGCCTGATGCCAATCAGCGCACGGGGTTTAGCCCTTTCGGGATTAATACTGGGTTATGTCAATATGGCTATATTTGCCGCCGTAGTCCTATTGATTTTTGCATTCATGCTTATGCTTCCTGGTCTTGAGGATCGGCAGGTATCAAACCAAATCTCCGTTTTTAAAAATGTTCTTGATCAGTTGAATTATGATTTTGGCGCGCCTCAAGAATCCAAGCGAATCGCCGCATGCCAAAATAATCTCAAGCAGATGGGACTCGTGTTTAAGATGTTTGCCAATGAGCACAAAGGGCAGAAGTATCCGAAAATCTCGGACAAACCTGGGCAGTTGATGGCCGCCAAGGACGAAATTTACCCGGAATATCTTAGAGCGTGTTTTAAAAGTGCCTTTTGGTTTTCCGAGGGTCCAATCGGCGACTCATCAAGTTTATCATAGCGATGCGGATCATTGCTTCGCTGTTGTCTGTAATCACCTCATAGTCCTTTGCCA
>Ga0116156_10000489_pt1 | contig 41751 bp, 37 predicted proteins | sample AD_UKC045_MetaG_FD_89891 | JGI IMG/M metagenome (GOLD analysis project Ga0116156, IMG submission 89891) | Active sludge microbial communities of municipal wastewater-treating anaerobic digesters from USA - AD_UKC045_MetaG | ecosystem: Engineered > Bioreactor > Anaerobic > Digestate | place: USA...
GACTACTCGCACACCAGCAGCAGCGCCGACCTCATCAAGCTCTGGCGCTCGTTCCTCCGCCTCGTCGCGAAGTTCGACGACTATGAGCGCTATGCCGTAAAGCGCGCAGAACGCCTCAAGCGCGAAGACACCACCATCCCTCCGTCGCTGCGCGACAGCCCCCTCCGTCTCGATGCTCCGCATCGAGCCACCTCCCCCGGCTTCGCCGGTGGAGGACCAACAACGCACACCGACCTCGAAGTCCTCCCTCGCCAAAGGCGGGGGAGGTGGATTGCGCGCCCTTGCGCGCAAGACGGAGGGGGCTGCGCGCTCGCGCGCGGACCTCCCTCACGTCACGCGATTGCCAACTGAATATTGCCCCGGAAGCGCCAGCTTCCGAGGCCGCACCCGCACGCCCGATCAGTTCGGCTTCGTGCTCTTGTCGCCATCAACCGCATCCGCGATCGAATCCGCGGCATCCTTCCGCTCCGTGCCAATCGTCTTGTCGATCGCCTCGCCCGCCTTCTCGAACGCGCCATCGCCCGGTTTGGCCTTGCCATCGCCGACCTTCTCGATCGCCGTGTCGATGTCCTCGCCGGCCTTCTCGCAGGCAGCCAGACCACCCAAGCCAAGAACTGCACAAGCCATAACCACGGATTTCATCATCAACGTCTCCCTTCATGTGACGCTTTCGCGCCAGTCCTGGAGCCATCAACGTCCGAGTTTCAGTATCGTTGCCCGTATTTATCGCAATGTCCGGGCCCCAGCCTTCCAGCATTCCCGCCCGTCAAACCGCGATGGCCCGATGGCCGAAGATGCGAAGCAGGCGCGCACCGTAATGTGCGAGAAGGATGCGAGGTTGACGGTAACCGCAGGCAGCGGTCACTCTGCCCCCGGAATCGCGGCTCCCGATGGGCGGGGCCAGGGAATACGCCATGCTCTGGATGACAATCCTCAAGGCCGTCGGCACGCTCGCCGTCGTCGTCCTGATCTCGGAAATCCAGAAGCGCTCCAACGTGATGGGCGCCGCGATCGCTGCCCTCCCGTTGATGACAATGCTGGTCGTCTTCAATCTCGCGACCGACCCCAAGGCCGGCACGGGTCAGGCCAATCTGTTCGCCAACACAACCTTCCTTCTCTTCTGGCCGGGCATCACCTTCTTCATCCTGCTGCCTGTCCTCCAGAAATTCGGCCTGTCCTTCTGGTGGTCGTTCGGCGTCGGCGTCGTGCTCACCTTCGTCGTGACGCTGGCCGCAATCGCAGGCCTGCGCGCAATCGGCGTGAAGATCGATTGATGCTGGGCAAAGGCTTCGAAAAGGGGTTGCGGCTCGCGATTTTCGTCGCATTCGTCAGCGTCGTCGTGATCGCACCGCTGATCGGTGTCTACGCGATCTCGCCCGTCATGTTCGTGTGGGGAATCCAGCCCTATCCCCTGGCCGTGGCGCTCAGCGTCATGCTGGCCGAAGCCCTCGGGATCGCCGCAGCACTGATCCTCGTGCGCCGCGCCCGGAAGTGATGACGGGATGCTTGCCGAAGAAGGGCCGGCGCGTAAGCTCCCCTTAGGGAGAAACACCATGGCCGATACGGCAACGAAAACCTACGAAGACATCCTCTATCGCGTCGAAGACGGCGTCGCCGTCGTCACCCTCAACCGTCCCGACAAGCTCAACGCCTGGCGCGACGAGATGGACCGCGATGTCCGCGCCGCCATGCGCGTCGCCGCAGACGATCCCGCCGTGAAGGTCATCATCCTCACCGGCGCCGGCAAAGGCTTCTGCGCCGGAGCCGACATGAACATGCTCCAGACCATCCAGTCCAGCGACGCAGGCACGTCCCGCTCTGTCATCAACGCGCTCGAACCGTGGGACAAGGCTTCGAACTCCAACTTCCAGAAACAGTATTCCTGGTTCCCCGCTGTCCAGAAGCCGATCATCGCCGGCATCAACGGAGCCGCCGCAGGCCTCGGCCTCATCATGTCGCTCTATTGCGACATCCGCTTCGCCGCCGACACCGCCAAGTTCACCACCGCCTTCTCCCGCCGCGGCCTCGTCGCGGAGCACGGCATCTCCTGGCTGCTCCCCCGCCTGATCGGCTTCGCCAACGCCGCTGACCTTCTCTACTCGTCCCGCGTGATCAAGGCCGACGAAGCCCACCGCATCGGCCTGATCAGCCGCGTCATCCCCGCCGCCGATTTCGAGCGCGAGCTCATGGCCTACGCGAAGATGCTCGCCACCGAGGTCAGCCCTCGCTCGCTCCGCGAAATGAAGCGCGAGATCTGGAACGCCCAGTTCCAATCCCTCGGCGACGCCATCGAAGCCGCCAACGGCGACATGCCCGCCAGCTTCAGGTCAGAAGACTTCAAGGAAGGCATCGCCCACTTCGTCGAGAAGCGTGACCCAAAATTCACGGGTCGCTAGCCCTCCCTGGGCTTGATCCGGAACCTATATGGAACGGGCGCGTCTAGCAGAGTCGCAACCGCCGGGATCATGCATGGCCAGCCCAGACCTCTCGAACAAGACCATTCTCGTCGTCGAGGATGAGTTCTTCATCGGCTCGAACCTGGAGCAGATCCTCCAGGGAGCGGGAGCGAACACGGTCCTGATCAACAATGCGGAGGACGCACTCAAGAATATCTACAAGACCAAGTTCGACGCCGTGATCCTGGACGTCCACCTGCAGGATGGCAGCACCTATCCCGTCGCCGACGAGCTGCGCCGGAAGTCCACGCCCTTCCTGTTCCTGAGCGGCTATCTCACGATCCGCGAGGGCTATGCCGACATCCCGTTCCTGGACAAGCCGTTCACCGACGACACCGTCCTCAACGGCGTGAGCGCCCTGCTCCGCCAACCAACGGCTCAGGTTTAAGCAGCTTCAGGTCATTCCACTCCCGTTCATAATCGCCCATATACTGGGTAGGTTAGGGAGGACTAACCCATGAGCGCTGCACGCTCCGACATCAAAACCTATCCGCGCCGCAACCGGCGCCTCGCGATCCTCGTTGCCGCCGTTTCCGCCAGCGCCCTGCTCGGCGCCTGCGAAGTCGGCCCGACCCCTGCCGAGATCGCGCAGATGGAATGGCAGACCGCCGCCCGCCTCGACACTCCCCCCGCCTATGAAGCTTACCTGCGCATGTACCCCGCCGGCGAGTTCAACACCTCCGCTCGCCAGCGCATCGAAGAGCTGCGCATTCAGGAAAACGTCGCCTATCAAGCCGCGCGTAAAATCGACAACGAAGACGCCTATGTCAGTTATCTCGCCCGTTTCCCGTGGGGCGTGAACGCGACCGAGGCCGACGCCCGCCGCGCAACGCTCGCCGCCCCGCGCCTTGCCGCCGAAGAAAGCCGCGCCTGGCAGGACGTCCGCAAATCGGACCGCATCGAGGTCTACGAGAAATTCCTCGCCGACTGGCCACGTGGCGCACACGCCGCGGAAGCCGGCACGAAGCTCGACGCCATGTGGCGCACCGATCAGGGCGCGTTCGTCCGCGCCATGCGCTCGGGCTCGCCGGGTGAGATCCAGGCCTTCATGCAAGCATGGCCGCGCTCGATCTACATCGAAGACGCCCGCCGCGAGCTCGACATCATCCGCGTCCGCGATGACGAAGCGTGGCGCCGCGCCCTCGCCGACAACTCGATCAATGGCTACGACTTCTATCTGTCCAGCCAGCCCTTCGGCCGCTGGCGCATCGAAGCTTCGCGTTCGATGGAAGACCTGCGCGAGCGCGACTACCGCGCCTGGCAATACGCCGCCGCGATCGATCAGATCTGGGCCTACGAAAACTATCGCAGCTCCTATCCGTGGGGCGGCTGGTATGACTCGGCCTTCTACCGGATCGACTGGATTCGCGGCGGCCGCGACTACTATCGCTGGGACAACCGCTGGAACTATCAGTGGGATCGTGGTTGGCGCTGGGGCGACGGGCATAACTATGACCGCCCGCCCAGCGGCCCGCGCCCCGGCGGCGGCGGTGGACGTCCCGATCGCGACGACCGGAACACCTACCCGCCGCTGTTCAGCGGTCAGAAGAATGATGGCGCACCCCCGCCCTCGCCCCCTCCGCCGCCATCCGGTGGACAAACCTCACCGCCCTTGTTCAGCGGCCAGGGTGGAGACCGGTCGAGCGGAGGCCAGACCGGCGGGAATCGCTTCGCCACGCCGCCACCGGCCGCCGAGCAGCCGCGCAGCTATTCGCCCGCCGCGTCGCCACCCCCGCCGCCGCCTCCACCGCCGCCGCCTGCACCGTCCAACCCGCGCGTGGGCCGGTTTGGCGAACGGCCGACGGATCAGAGGGCCGAATAGGCTGGCTTCCCGGCCACGCGTGACGACAAAACGCCCGTGAACGGGTATGATCCCCCGGATTCGGCTCCGGATTTTTCTCCGAAGCCGTGACGGGCGCTGGGTTGCCGCTATTTCATTGTGAACATGGGCGTCTGCGCCCTACCTCCCAACGTGGGAAGGTCAGCGCAGACAGGCGCCTAACCTCAAGGCGGGGCCCGGAAGAGGCTGGCGGGATCTGAATATGACGACCGACACTCCAGATCCGACTCCGCCCCGTCCGACCTTGTCGTACGAAAATCATGCGAGTCCGCCTGAGCGCGCCGCTCCCAGCCTGCTCATGCGCTTCGGCCCGCCGATCCTGAAAATCGTCGGCACGGGCGCGGCTGTCGGCCTCGTGACCCTGGCCCTGCTCTGGAACACGCTGTTCGCGCAGATGCCGTCCCTGCCGGACAAGGCCGCGCTCTGGACGCTCAACCGGGAACCCGCCATCGAGTTCATCGACGCAAAGGGTGAGACGATTGCCGTCCGCGGTCCGCGCTATGGCCGCGCGGTGAAGGCCACCGAACTGCCCCGCTATGTCGTGGATGCCTTCATCGGCGCCGAAGACCGCCGCTTCCGCGAGCATACTGGCGTCGACATGTGGGCCATCGTCCGCGCCTTCCTCGCCAACGCCCGCGCCGGCCGCACGGTCGAGGGCGCATCGACCATCACGCAGCAGCTCGTGAAGAACCTGTTCCTCACGCCAGACCAGACGCTGAAACGGAAGGCACAGGAAGCCCGCCTCGCCGGCGACCTTGAACGCTTGCTGACCAAGGACGAGATCCTCGATCTCTATCTCAACCGCATCTATCTCGGCGCCGGCGCCTATGGCCTCGACGCCGCCGCCCACACCTATTTCGGCAAGGCGCCAGCCGACCTGACGCTGGCCGAGTCCGCCATGTTGGCCTCCTTCCCGAAAGCGCCGACGCGCTTTGCCAATCAGGTACAAACCGCCCGCGCCAAGGACCGCCAGCACTACGTGCTCGATCAGATGGTCGAAGCCGGCTTCATCTCTCAGCCGCAGGCCGACGAGGCCTTGGCGCAGCAGCTGGTGTTCGCGAAGTCCGACAATGACAGCTTCACCGGTCACGCCCTCGATTACGCCATCGAGCGCGTCCACGAAGTCCTGCCAAACCCGCCACCAGATCTCGTCATCAAGCTCTCGCTCGACGTCACCTTGCAACAGGCTGCGCAGAAGGCTGTCGAGGACGGCCTCACCACCATGGGCAAGGATCGCCACGCGTCGGAAGGCGCAGCGCTCCTGATCGACGTCAACGGCGCAATCCGCGCGATGGTTGGTGGTCGTGACTACCTGAAGTCGCAGTTCAACCGGGCAACGCAGGCCCGCAGGCAGCCGGGCTCCTCGTTCAAGATGTTCGTCTACGCCGCCGCGCTCGAAGACGGCATGACGCCCGGCACCGTGCGCTTCGACATGCCCATCACCATCGGCTCCTGGCGTCCGCGCAACTATGGCGGCGAATATCGTGGGCCGGTGACACTCTCGGAAGCGCTGGCTGCATCGCTGAACACGGTCGCGGCCCAGATCGGCAATGAGATCGGCGTCGACAAGGTGACGGCGCTCGCCCACGAGTTCGGTGTGAAGTCGGTGCTGCACAACTATCCGTCGATCACGCTCGGCTCCGATGAAGTCACGCTGCTCGACATGACGACGGGCTTCGGCGTGCTGGCCAAGGGCGGCCTGCAGATGTCGCCCTACATCATTGAGGAAATCCGCAACTCGAAGGGCGACCTGCTCTATTCGAACCCTGTCGTGAACTCGCCTCGCATCTATCCGGAAAACCTCGCCGCCGACATGAACTCCATGCTCAGCCGTGTGGTCGTTTCGGGCACAGGCGGCGCGGCCCGTATTCCGGGCTGGGACGTAGCCGGCAAGACCGGCACCAGCCAGGAATGGCGCGACGCCTGGTTCCTTGGCTACACCACCCGCTATGTCGGCGGCGTCTGGGTCGGCAATGACGACGACAGACCGATGGCCAAGATCACCGGCGGCGAAATGTCAGCCCGCATCTGGGCGGACATGATGAAGGTCGCGCTGAAGGATATTCCGCCGGAACCCCTGCCGGGCGCGAAGCAGGCCGAGGAATATCTTTCGAGCGAGGCTCAGGAGCGCCTCAACTTCTATCGCCGCCTCGCCAGCGCATTCTCCTCGGTCGAAGCCCGCGGCGGCGGCTGACGATACTGGCCTATCGGTCGGCTGATCCGGCTTGACCTAGCGCCCGGTATCGGGTCCATGCGCGGCATGGCCGGACCTCCTATTGCTGTTCTTCGCGGCGTGAAACTCACGCTTGGCGCGACCCCCCTGTTTTCGGGCGTCGATCTCCAGCTTGCCCGTGGCGAGCGGATGGCGCTGGTCGGCCGCAACGGGGCCGGCAAGTCCACCCTGATGCGCATCCTTGCCCGCGCGCTTGAGCCAGACGCCGGCGAGGTCTTCATGCAGCCAGGCGTCGACGCCCGCCACCTGCTGCAGGAGCCGGACTTTACCGGCTTCTCGACGGCTATCGAATATGTAAGCGAAGGGCTGGACGACGATTTGCTCTATCGCGCCGAGACGGAGCTTTTGTCCTGGGGCGTGCCGCAGGAACTCGACCTCAAGAAGGCTTCCGGGGGACAGGCTCGCCGCATCGCGCTGGCCCACGCCTTCGCGCACGACCCCGACGTGCTGCTGCTCGACGAGCCGACCAACCACCTCGATGTCCCCGCAATCGAACTGCTGGAAGAAGAACTGAAAGCCTTCCGCGGCGCCGTGCTGATCGTCAGCCACGACCGCCGCTTCCTCGAAAACGTCTCGACCTCCGTCGCCTGGCTGCGCCAGGGCACGGTCCACACCCTGGGCAAGGGCTACGCCGCCTTCGAGGAATGGGCCGAGACCGTTGAAGCCGACGAAGAAAAAGCGCTCGACAAGCTCAACGTCCAGCTCAAGGCCGAAGAACGCTGGATGGCCCGTGGCGTCACCGCCCGCCGCCGCCGCAATATGGGCCGCGTGCGCAAGCTGCACGAAATGCGCGACGAGAAGAAGGAACGCCGCATCGCGCTCAACCAGGCCGCCAGCACGGCGAACCTCGGCATCGATGCGGGCCAGCAGTCCGGCCGCCTCGTGATCGAGGCCAAGGGCCTGACCAAGACATTCCAGACGCCCGATGGCCCTCTACCCATCGTGGACGACCTCAACCTGCGCGTCATGCGCGGCGATCGCCTCGGCATCATCGGGCCGAACGGCGCAGGCAAGACGACACTGCTGAAGCTGCTGCTCGGCCAGATCGAGCCCGACGCAGGCACGCTGCGCCTCGCGAAAACGCTCGACATCGCCTATCTCGATCAGACCCGCGCCACCCTTAAACCGGAAGTCACGCTGTGGGACACGCTGACCCCGCTTGGCGGCGACCAGGTCATGGTCCGCGGCCATCCGCGCCACGTCGCGGCGTACGCCAAGGACTTCCTGTTCGAGTCCCGCCAGCTTCACCAGCCCGTCCAGGCGCTCTCCGGCGGTGAACGCAACCGGCTGACGCTGGCCATGGCGCTGGCCAAGCCGTCCAACCTGCTGATCCTCGACGAACCGACCAACGACCTCGACATCGAGACGCTGGACCTGCTCGAAGACATGCTGAGCGAATACGAAGGCACGCTGCTGCTGGTCAGCCACGACCGCGCCTTCGTCGACAACGTCGTCACCTCGATCCTGACGCCCGAGGGCAAGGGCCAGTGGCTCGAAACGCCGGGCGGCTATGGCGATTACATATCGCAGAAGAAATCCGGAGGCGTCGCCTTCCGCTCGTCCGCACTCGAAACGTCGTCCAAGGCTCCGCAGAAGGCAGCTGCCGGAAAATCCAATGCGCCCGCCGCCAAGCTCAGCTTCAAGGACCAGCACCGCCTGACCGAGCTCAATCGCCTCATGCCGGAGCGGCAGAAGGAGATCACGGACCTTGAGGATGCCATGGCAGACAGCGCCATGTTCACCAAAGATCCGAAAGGTTTCCAGACCCGCGCCAACCGCCTCACCGCCGCTCGGGCCGAGCTGGAAATTTACGAAGAAGAATGGCTTGCCCTAGAGGAAAAGCGAGACGCGCTGGGCCGCTGAATCAGGCAAAAACCCCAGCAGTTGCGACGTTCCAACGCGCTCATCCGATTAATTCCGCGCACCAAACAAGCGTTTCCTTAACTGCCATAGAGTAAATCTGAACCTGCCCGAGGGAGATCCGGCATGGCGGGAAACGCTAACAATTTTGCGCTTTTGCTCGACCTCGCGAAAGAGGGTTCGAGCGAGAAGCGCCGCGAGCTGTTGCGTCAGATTACGGACGTCTTCCTGGCTGATCCGCCGGAACGCTCCGATCGCGAGTCCATGCTGTTCGACGAGATCGTCGGCGCAGTCGCCTCTGACCTCGAAACGCAGGTCCGTATCGAACTCGCGCGCAAAGTCGCTATCAGCAACGTACCTGTGCAGCGCACCGCGCGCCGTCTCGCCATGGACATCATCGAAGTCGCTCGTCCCGTCATTGAGCACTCGAAAGCCCTGACGCAGGAAGACCTTGTCGACGTTATCAACGCGAAGGGCCAGGATCACCTTCTGGCCGTGACCAAGCGTCCGGACATTGGCGAAAGCGTCTCCAGCGCGCTCGTCTCGCGCGGTGAAGACCGCGTCGTCGCCTCGCTGCTCGAAAACCGCACCGCACGACTGAACCGCGAAACCTATGAGCGCGTCGCCGAGCGCGCAGACGCAAACCCGGTTCTACACGCGCCACTGGTTCGCAACGCGCATGTCCCGCTCGACATGCTCAATAGCGTCTATCTCCGCGTTGAGACGAATCTGCGTCGCGAGATCATGCGGAAGTTCCACGGCGTTTCGCCGGCCGAACTGGAAACTGCGTTGGAAGCCAGCCGTAATCACCTTTCAGCCGCCTATGGCGCCCTTCCGGACGATTATCAGGCTGCCAAGGAATACGTGACTGCGCTCGGCAGGATTTCGCCGCTGCAGCCGCCCGTGCTTGTGCGTCTGTTGCGCGAGAACCGTCAGACCGCTTTCCTGCTCGCTTTCGCCCAACTCGTCGACATCGAGTTCGACATCGGCCGCCGCCTGCTCGACTCGAAGGACATCGACGCACTCGCCATGCTGTGCCGTGGCGCAGGCTTCGATCGCGGCCTGTTCGTGACGCTGTGCATCACCATCATGAATGACGGTGGCGGTCTCAGCAAAGCCGAGAAGTATGGCCAGCTCTATGAGCAGGTCCCGGTTGCCGCCGCCCAGCGCGCCCTGCGCTTCTGGAAGGTCCGCGCCAAAGGCGCGACCAGCGCACAAGCGGCCTGAGGCGGCTAGCCAGCCGTCTTCAGTATCTCCCGCATCTTGTCCGACAGGCCATCCAGCGTGAATGGCTTGGTGATCAGGTCCATGCCTGCGTCAAGGAACTGCCCGCGCAACGCAGCTTTCTCTGCATATCCCGTCATGAAGAGGACGCGCAGGTCGGAGCGGAACTGACGCGCGATCTCCGCCAGCTGCCGGCCGTTGATGGACGGCAAGCCGACGTCGGTCAGCAACAAGTCGATTTTCTTGTTGGAACGCAGAATCGGTATCGCATCATACGCGCTCGCTGTCTGGATCACGCCATAGCCCCAGTCGTGCAGCGCCGTCACAACCATCAGGCGCACGGTCGGGTCATCCTCAACGACAAGCACGGTTTCGCCACCGGTCGCTGAACCCTGCCCGCCGCGATCCGCAACGGGGCTGTCGACAACGCTATCGACTGATCGCGGCAGATATAGCGCGACGCGCGTGCCCTTGCCCACTTCGCTTTCAATCCGCACATGCCCGCCGGATTGCTGCACGAAGCCATAAACCATCGACAGTCCCAGACCCGTACCTTGGCCAATCGGCTTGGTGGTGAAGAACGGGTCGAACGCCTTTGCGAGCGTGTCGGCCGACATGCCTTCGCCCGTGTCGGAGACTGCGATCTCGACATAGTCGCCTGGCTCTTCCTCGCTCCCGGGCTTCACATCCGCTTTGGCCAGCGTGGAGTTGGCCATGGTGATGGCCATCCGCCCACCTGATGGCATGGCGTCGCGGGCATTGATGACGAGATTGAGCACCGCATTCTCGAGCTGGTTGGCGTCGGTGAGGCCTGCCCACAAATCCGGCGGGCACGCGACTTCAACCTGGATGTCCTCGCCCAACGTCTGGTTGAGCAGGAAGCGCATGCTCTGGATCAGTTCGCCAATGTCGACGGCGCGCACATCCAACGATTGCTGACGCGAGAATGCGAGCAGGCGGTGGGTCAGCGCAGCCGCGCGCTGCGCTGAGGTAGATGCTGCTGACATCAGCTTGTCGAGGTCCTGCGTCTTGCCGGTTTCAAGCCGCCGCCGCACCAGCGACAGCGCACTGATGATGCCGGTCATCAGGTTGTTGAAATCGTGCGCAATGCCGCCGGTCAGCTGTCCGATCGCCTCCATCTTCTGGCTCTGGCGCAGCTGTTCCTCAGCCTTCATGAGCTCTTTCGTACGCTCGACCACGCGTGTCTCGAGCGAGGCATTGACGTTGGACAGCGCCTCGACCGCGGCTCGCTGATCATCAATGTCGGTGTTCGTGCCAACCCAGCGCGTGATCTCGCCCGTCTCGGTCCTGATCGGAACAGCACGCGCAATGTACCAACGATAAACCCCGTCACTCCTGCGCAGCCGGAACTCGGTCTCATAAATACGCCCCGTGACCAGCGAGTTAGCCCAGCGTTCCATCGCCACGGGCAGATCTTCGGCATGCACGAGGGCTGTCCACCCTACCCCATCCAGAACACCGGCCGAAAGCCCGCTGTAATCATAGACGCGCTGGTTGAACCAGTCGTACAGACCGTCAGGCGTAGCTGTCCAGACGTGGTGCGGCATCGCTTGCGCCAACGAGCGGAACTGGGATTCACTCGCGCGAAGCTTCAGTTCCGCCGACTTCGTCTCCGTGATGTCGGTGAACAGTATCGCGACCAGGTTCGCTCCCGGCATGCCGATCTGGAAAGCGTGCACATCAAACCATCGACCGAGCGCCTCTGCCTGATCTTCGAACCGCACACTCAGGCCCGTGCGTGCGACTTCGCCGTAAAGGTCGAACCAATGCTGTTCATGCGTCGGCGAAAGATCACGCATACGCTTGCCGGTAGCGTTGGAAAGGCCGGTCTGTTGAGCGAATGCGGGATTGGTTTCAATGAAGACATAGTCGATCGCTGTGCCGTCGGCGGCGAACAACACCTGGATGACGCAGAACCCAGCATCGATGGAGTTGAACAGAGTACTGTAGCGCTCTTCACTCTGGCTAAGACCAAGCTCGGCCTCGCGTTGTGGCGTGATGTCGATGGTCGCGCCCGCGAGTGAAATCGCCTTCCCATTCTCGCCAAGGGTTGGCTGTCCCCGCGCCAGCACGTGGCGCAGAATGCCATCGCTGAGCAGGCGATACTCGCAAGCGAAAGGCTGACCGGACGCGAGCGAAGCAGCGATCGCCTCGCCCAGCCTGCCTCGATCTTCCGGATGTACGCCCGCGATGAAATCCGCAATCGGCGCACCAACCGCTGCGCGCGCAGGGTCCACGCCGTAGAACTGCGCGAACCGCGCATCGGCGACGACCTTGTCATCCTTGATCTGCCACTCCCACAGGCCGACAATCTCGGCATTGGACAAGGTGCGTTCAAGCTGCGCCCGTGCGACGGTCATGTCCGTCCACCAGCCTATCGTTGGCCGGCCCAACGCCTGTGGGTGCCGCGACCCCATCGCGGTGATGTGTGCGTCATTGTAGAACGCCACCTGATCCGGGCCCCAGGCCATGTAAGCGGGGGTGGTCGCGTCCAGAATGGCCCTTACAGTTGACGCCAATGCGGGTGGCCAGGTCTCCGGGCGTCCCAGCGTCGAAGACGACCAGTCGATCGCGCGCAGAATTGCGCCCGTTTCGCCACCGCCATCGAGAATTGAACCCGTCATCGCCAACATCCAAGGCGCAACCTAGCCCGCTACGCCCACAACTCAAGAAAGGCGCGACGCGCCCGCCGCAAACACCTGTGATTCTCGCCCGCCGTAAAAATGGGGAACAGCTGGCTCCGATTTTCGGCCCACAGGCGAGATCGAGCCACACCAGCCCAAAAAACTCGCCGAGGCCCCCGTCTGCGCGGGATCAAACAGCAGTTCCCGAATTGCCCCGTATCAACCGCTCGCCTAGTTTTCCGACCCGCGGGGCGTAGAGAGAGTGCATGCCTAACCCTGTCATCCGCTCACAAACGGTGAGCATTGGCGATCTTTTGCGTCTCGGATCGTTCCAACCGGCGAGAGTCCAGCGCGACTATTGCTGGACGGAACGCCAGCAAGCCGGCCTGCTGGAAGACCTGATTGCAGCCTTTGGCGAGTTCGGGCTCGACCCCGAAGTCGAAGAAGACAACGATTCAGCCAACGAGCCCGCAACCGATGCGCCGTTCGAAGTCGCAGAATTCGACAAGGAACTCGAACTGACCGCCCCCTACACATTCGTGGGAACAGTCGTGCTGCACCCTGCCGGCGAGCGGCTGGACATCTATGACGGCCTTCAGCGGGTCACGACCTTCACGGTGATCTTCGCTGTACTGCGCGACATGCTTCAGGCCGAGAAGAATCACCCCGTCCATTCCCTGCTGGCGGATGAGAGCGGCATCTGGCGCCTCAATCTGCTGATGAAGCACAACACGCTGGAATCCGACATTCTCGCGCTCGGCCGCACTGCCAAGCGCCATCGCCCCCATCCCATGCTCACGGATGCATCGGAGCGTCTGCGCGAGTGCGTGCATGTTGCGCGCGGCATGTTCAACGGCTGGAGCCGTCAGCGGCTGAACGCCTTCATCGGCTTCCTGTCGGAGGCCGTGTTGGTGACCGTCACCCGGATCTCGGATCGCCGTATCGCGGCAAAGGCGTTCGTCAGCATCAACTCCGGTGGCCTTCCTCTGAAGCCGGAAGAGATCGTCAAAGGCCAGCTGATCGACCTGTCATCGACCATGCCGAACGCGGACGAAGCTGCCCGCACGATCCTGTTCGCATGGAACTCGATGCAGGAAGAACTTGGCAAGCAGCGCTTCGATGACTTCTTGCGCTCTGTCGACTTCATCGAACGGCGCATGGCGCAATCGACCGACTACGCCATCCAGCTGATGGAACACATCCGCCGCCGCTACCCCGGCCAACAAGGCTACAAGTGGGCCACCGAAACTCTCATCCATTATCTGGCGGCGTTCAAATGGATCTACGAATCTGCTGAGCATGAATGGGCTGTCGGCGTCCACGCCAGCCTGCGCCGCCTGCAGCTTCTGAAATGGGATCAGTGGCGAGCCTACGCCATGCTGGTCTACATGAAGACCCGCGCCGCTGACCTGCCCAAGCGCATCGATGTCCTGGACCGCGTGTGCTTTGCCCTGACCGTGTCGACCCCGGATGCTCGCCGCTGTGCGGAGATGATCGGCAAGCGCGTGGAGCGCTTCGCCAAAGGCACGTTCGGCAAGCAAGGCGGCTTTACGTTCTCGACGCAGCAATATGAGCGCCTGGTGCGACACCTCAGCAGCCCGATCACGGAAGGCGGCCGGCGCTCGACCATCATGCGCTGGATCGAAGCCGCCGCGCACGGCGATCGGGTGCCCAAATACGTGATCGATACGCGCTCATCCGTTGAACACGTCTACCCGCGAAATCCGCAAGATCACTGGCTCGCTTTCGAGAACGGGTTGGAGATCAACCAGCTCGCTACTCTTCGCGAGATGGCGGGCAATCTCTGCATCCTGCCGCAGGACGAGCTGGGCAATGGCCCGTTCGAGGAAAAGCGGAAGGCCTACGCGAAGTTCAAGACAAAATTCGCGAACGATGTGTCCCGGACAAAATACTGGACGCCAGACTCCGTGCGCTATCGCACCAAGAAGCTCACCGACGCCGCGCTGGAATTTCTCGCGCTCGAAATTTCCAACAACTAGGGCGGCATCCGGCCCGTGAGAGCCGGATGCCTCTGGTCACCTAGAACGTAGCGTTGAGCGACACCCAGAGCCGGCGCGGCTCCTGGTTGTTGGTGTACTCAGGCGCGTACTGCACCGGCGTGCCGTATGGCAGCAGGCTGACGAAGTCCGTGTCCATCAGGTTGTAGATCGTCGCGCCGAGCGTGAGGTTGTCGTTCAGCTTGTACGAGCCACCGATGTGGAACAGGGAGTAGGGTTCGAAGTCGCCCAGCGCCGTGCGGGCAGCACCAACGCCGCGGAAGCGTTCGCTGCGAAGTTCGCCGCGCAGCCACACGTTCAGCAACTCCGTCACTTCCCAGCGCAATGCGCCGTTGAGCATGTGCTCCGGCGTATTGGTGAGCGGGAGCCCTCTGGATGCGCCGCTCTTCTGCTCGCTGTCGGTATAGGTGTAGTTGCCGGTCAGCGTGAGGTTGTCCGCAAAGCGCCAGTTCATCGACGCCTCGAAGCCGCGGGTTTCGGCTTCATCGATGTTCACGCTCTGGCCAAAGGTCGCGAAGGTCGGCCAGAAGCCAACATCGACGCAGCCCGTCTTCGAATAGTTTCCGGCGGTGTAGTTTGCCTGTGTGACGCCGAACGTGCAGTTCGTCACCGGCTCGCCGGTCGCGATCTTGTCCTCGAACGTGTTGTTGAAGATCGTGATGTCTGCGCGGAAGTTGCTGCGGTTGTCGTAGAACACTGCAATCTCTGCGGATGTCGATGTCTCCGGCGTCAGTGTCGGCGTGCCAAGCAGCGGCAGGCGCCCCTGGTTGCCGAAGCCGTTGATGCCTTCCGCCAGCTGCTCAAGACGCGGCGTCTTGAAGCCCTGGCTCACGCCGCCTTTCAGCGTCCAGTTGTCGTTGAGGTTCCACACGGCATACGCGCGCGGGCTCAGGTGCTCGCCGAAAGCCGAGTGATCATCATAGCGTGCGCCCAGCGTAACGGCGAACGTCTCGGTGAAGCGCCACTCATCTTCGGCGAACAGCGCCCATTGCTGGTGCTCGAACGCCACCGGGGCGACGCCATCCATCATCTCGGCATCCCAGTATTGACCGCCGACGGTGAAGGTATGGTTCTCCCACTGCGAATTGAACTTGGTGTCGAAGACAGTGTTCTGGGACTCAAGCTTGCGCGGCCCGCCAGCGCCCGCAACGCCGTTCGGAATGATCCGCCCGATCGTTTCGGTCTGGTTGTAGGACAGGTTCGACTCAAGCGAACCGAAGCCCAGCCGCCAGTTGTGAGCCAGCGCTGCCTGATGACGCTTGAACTCCAGCGCATCGCCATAGCCGCCCGCCGTGGTGTTCGTGCCCATCTGACCGGTCGAGTTGTCGTACCACTGGGTGGACGTATCGGCGTCAAGCCACAGGTCATGATCGGCATGAGGGGTAAAGTTCAGGCGTCCGCCCAGCGACCAGATCTCGTTCTTGGTCGAGGAGCGACCAAAGCCGGTGACCGGCGCCTCCACGCCACCCGCAGCTTCATAAGTCAGCTTCGAGGCTTCACGCGTCGAATAGTTGCCACGGACGGCAAGGCCCAGCAGGTCCGTTACGATCGGGCCGTTGGCGTAGGCATTCGCGCCGTAGATATTGCCGAACTCATCATCGCCCTGCAGCGTTGCATCCGCGCCAAACGAGCCACCCCAGGTCTCGCCGACCTTGCGCGTGATGATGTTTACCACGCCGCCCATCGCGTCGGAGCCGTACAGCGTCGACATCGGCCCGCGCACCACTTCGATCCGCTCAATCGCCGAAACCGGCGGCATGAAGCTGGTCGATGTCTCGCCAAAGCCGTTCGGCGTCACGCTGCCGGCCGTGTTCTGGCGGCGTCCGTCGATCAGAACGAGCGTGTAGTCTGAGCCCATCCCCCTGATGTTGATCGTCTGGCCACCCGTCTTGCCGACCGAGTCGCCAACATCGACGCCCTCGAGCGTCCCCAGAATATCCGTGAGCGACGTGGCGCGGTTCTCTTCGATCTCTGCGCGCGTCACGACGCTGATCGAGGCCGGCGCCTGTTCGATCTTCTGCTCGTAACCAGCGGCCGTAATGACGACGACATCTTCCGTTGATGCCGGGGCCAATTGCGGCCCCGCTTCCTGAGCATGCGCCGCCAGCGCCAGCGACGAACTCGTCGCCATGAGAATCCCAAGAACTGCACTACGTCCCGTCATCTATCCGTCTCCCGAGTGAATACCGGGAGCCCGTAAAGCGTTCGGCTACAAATTGCGAATAACTATCATGTGCATTCTGTGCGTAAAATTGTCGCGAGAAATCAAGGCTATTGTGTAAGGCGCATTACATTGCGCCTCAAGTCGCGCTTTCCAGGCGCTCGGACGCGCCTGCTCCCGACCATCTCTCAGCCCGCCCGTAGCACGTGAAGCCACTATCCTTGTCGCCACGACAGCCGCCCGCTGCCGGGTCGGCTACGCGTACACGGACGCGCGGAGAACGATGCCAACAGGTCGCGCATACATTGATGATGCGACGCTCAGCATTTCGCCTGTGCCGATCCCCAAAATTCAGACGATTATTCACGGGCAAGAGCCGCCCGAATGTCGTGCGGGAGTTACTGTCTGAAATTCGAATACGCGCGGAATCCCCCCGTTCATCCTCGCGCGCTATCCAGATCGCGAACTGAAGATGACGGCGTGGCCCATAGCACTCGTCAGAGTGCTTACCTTGATCATGGATGCATGACCGATCAGCGTGAAACCGCGACGCTGGCCAGACGATACGACGGCCCCTAGTCTCGTTCCAGATCCGCGCGCGAAACATGACGCGTGGGCAAGGGGAGACATCGTTGAAGCTCATCGGAACACTTGCGCTCGCATTTACGCTGGCCGCCGCCACGCAAGGCTGCACCACGTCGCCGCAACAGTCTGTAGCTGCATCCGAAGCGCCAAAAATCGTGATCTACCACGCCGAGGGCCGGCGCTCGGAGCGCATCGTCTGGCTGTGCGAGGAACTCGGCCTTCCCTACGAACTGAAATACCGCCGCGGTGATGTCGCCGGCTCGTTTGAAGACATCTATGCCGTGAACCCCGGCATGCGGGTTGCGCCCACCGTTTTCTACAATGGCGAGCTGCTGGTCGAATCCGGCGCGATCATGCAATTCATCCTTGACCGCAATGGCCACGGCAATCTGGTCCCGCCGGTGAACTCGCCGGACTACGCGACCTATCTTCGCTTCATGCATTACGCCGAAGGCACGCTCGCTTCAGATGTGATTGCAGACTACCGCACAGCCCGCGCCACCGACAACAAAGCGCCGCGTGGCGAAAAGGAAACCGACGGCCAGCGCGCCATGCGATTTGCTGATGACCACCTCGCCAAACATCCCTGGTTCGGCGGCTCGCAGTTCACGGCAGCCGACATCATGATGGTGTTCCCGATCAGCTACGCCATCCGCATGAACGTCGCCGACCCGGCCAAATACCCGCACATCGCCGAATGGAGCGCGCGCGTCGAACAACGTCCCGCTTTCAAACGCATGATCGCCGCAGCCCGTCCCGACGGCCGCGTAGCGCCCCCGCCATCGCTGATCCTTCCTTAAGCGATTGATCAGCGGCGCTGCATTGGCAATATGACGACAAACATATTATGTCGGTCGTAGCCCGAACTCTGGTTGCCGGAAAGAGACTAGCCATGCCGGCGCCGCTTGTCGCAAAGCCCGTGAACACACGCGCCGCGCTGATCGTACTGTTTCTCGGCAATATCTTCATCGGTTCCGGCGTCCTGGCTCCTGCGGCGATGATCAACACGATGACGGTGGATCTGGGCGTCAGCTCCGTCGCCATCGGCGCGCTGATCGGCTGGGGAGCCGTCGTGCTTTGTATCGGCGCCCCGGCATTCGGCTTCTTCACCAATCAGGTCGACCGCCGCACGCTTCTCGCCGCGTCGCTGCTCCTCTATGCCGTCGGCCACTTCGCCTCAGCTTTCGCGCCAGACTACACCAGCCTGTTCATCATCCGCCTCGCCATGATCAGCGGCGCAGCTATTTTCACCCCACAAGCCGCCAGCGCCGTCGCGCTGATGATGCCCGAGGAACGTCGCTCAAGCGCGGTTGCAACCGTCTTCATGGGCTGGGCCGTCGCCACGGCCGTCGTCATCCCGCTGACCAGCATCCTCGCCGAAATCATGGACTGGCGCTTGATATACGGTGCGCTGGGCGCAGGATCGCTGCTCGCCGCAATCGGCGTCCTCGTGGCGCTCCCCGCGAATCTCTACCCCGCGCGCATGTCGCTCAGCACCTGGGGAGAGGTGATCCGCCGACCGGCCATTCTCATGCTTCTCCTCGCCACCAGCCTGCAGATCACCGGCCAGTTCGTGCTCTTCCCCTATCTCGCCGCCGAGATGCGCCGCGCCAGCAATGCCGATCCATCCGCAGTAGCGCTGGCGCTAGGGTTCTATGGCGCTGCTGGCCTTTTTGGTTCAATTGTCGCTGCAAGGACAGTCAACTCGCTCGGCGCCGCACGCACGCACATGATCTGCGTCGCTATCATGGCGTCCGGGCTTCTCGGATGGTCACTCTTCGCCTCGTCGCCCGCTCCCGCCATCGCCAGCTGTTTCGTCTGGGGCCTCGGCTTCGGCGCCGGCGTCGCGATGCAGCAGGCTCGCCTCATAACGGTGGCGCCCGCGCTCGCATCCGCCTCAGTCGCGCTGAACACGTCTGTGCTTTATCTCGGCCAGGCCGCAGGCTCCGCCATCGGCGGGGACCTCATCACGCGAACCCTGCATCCGCTCATGGGCCCTGCAGGCGCAGCTTTCATGCTGATGGCGCTCGCGGCATCGTGGTGGGCAAGCCGCAAGTTCGCAGCCTAGACGCGCTCTTTGGTCTTGGTGAAGCGGATGGCCGGGTTCTTCTCCGACACGTAACCGACATCCCAAGCGTTCTTCGCCAGATAGACCGGCGCGCCGTCGAGATCCTTCGCCGCCGCGCTGCGATTGCCCTCAAGGAACGCATCGAGCTTCGCCTTGTCGTCACTGGAGATCCAGCGCGCCGCCGCCCATGGGCTCGCCTCGAACAGCACTTCGAGATTGTTCTCCGTCGCGATCCGTTCAGCCATCACTTCGATCTGCAGTTGACCCACGGCGCCAACGATCATGTCCGAGCCAATCTCCGGCGTGAACAACTGCGTCACGCCTTCCTCGGCCAAGCCTTCCAGCGCCTTGCGCAGGTGTTTCGACTTCATTGGGTCTTTCGTACGCACGCGGCGCAGAATCTCAGGCGCGAAGTTCGGAATACCCGCGAACTGCACGTTGCCGCTCTCCGACAACGCATCGCCCACGCGCAGTTGGCCGTGGTTCGGAATACCGATCACGTCGCCGCCGAACGCCTCATCCGCAATCTCGCGATCCTGCGCCAGGAACATCACCGGCGACGTGATCCCCAGCTGCTTGCCCGCCACAGTCTTCAGGCGCATCCCACGCTGGAACTTGCCCGACACCATGCGGAAGAACGCGATGCGGTCGCGGTGGTTGGGGTCCATGTTCGCCTGGATCTTGAACACGAAGCCGGTGACTTCCTTGTTCTCCGGCCCCACCGGCGTCGGATTGCCCTTCACCTTGGCCTTCTGCACGCGCGGCGCAGGCGCCTCCTGCCAGATCGTATCCAGCAATTCCTTCACGCCGAAATGGCGCAACGCCGATCCGAACACCACCGGCGTCATGTGGCCTTCGCGATAGCTCTGGTGGTCGTACGGCTTGCACACGCCCGCAGCCATCTCGGCCTGCTCGTCAAGCTCGCGCTGCTCGTCCGCGCTCATCATCTCGTCGAAGCGATCCTGCCCGACCCGCTCCGTCTTGAACTCGACCGAACCATCATGCGCCACGATGCGTTGGTAAGTGACGAACTCGCCGTTGCGCAGATCCTTCATCCCGCGCAGACGATCGCCCGACCCTTGCGGCCAGTAGAGCGGGGACGCCGTCATCGCCAGCTTCTGCTCGATCTCGTCGAGCAGCTGGAACGGGTCCTGCGCCTCGCGGTCCATCTTGTTGATGTAGGTGATGATCGGAATGTCCCGCAGGCGGCACACCTCGAACAGCTTCAACGTCTGCGGCTCGATACCCTTCGCGGCGTCCAGCACCATGATGGCCGAGTCCGCCGCCGTCAGCGTGCGATAGGTATCTTCCGAGAAGTCTTCGTGGCCCGGCGTATCCAGCAGGTTGAAGACGCAGTCCTCATACTCGAACGTCATCACCGACGCCGAAACCGAGATGCCGCGATCACGCTCGATCTTCATCCAGTCGGACGTCGTGCGGCGACGCTCGCCCCGCGCCTTCACGGCGCCAGCCATGCGGATCGCGCCACCCGCCAGCAGCAGGTTTTCCGTCAGCGTAGTTTTACCCGCGTCCGGGTGAGCGATGATCGCAAACGTGCGCCGGCGCGCCGCTTCTTGTTCAGGTGTCAGGGCCATGGGCCGGGCTGATACAGGGGTGCGCCAGAAAGGTCCACACCCGCTGAAAACAGCTGAAATTTGCTCGCGAAAGCGTCCAGCCTCAACCCGGCGCGTCGGGCTTCAGATAGCTGAAATACATGTTCAGGTTGACGCTGCTCGACCCCGGAAAGCCCTTCGCCACCCACAGCCGTGTGTAGTTGCTCTTGTTGAACAGGAACGCCGCATCACGGCCGGCCGGATAGACGTCGGCGTCAAACTCCGTGACGCGATACGCGCCGCCCAATCGGTTCTCTGTCGGCTTCCGCTTGCCCGCCATGTCCTTCACGCAGGCAAACAGGCCCTCGACATACTTCGTCGCCGCCTCGCTGTCCGCGAAGTCGCCGGAGCAGGAGATATGCTGGGTATTGTAGCTGTCGTACTTGTTGTTCTCGATCGACCATTTCAACTTGCAATCGCTGAAGCCAATCACCTGCGTCTTGGAAACGTGCGTGATCTTCTTGGCGTCGCGTTCGATCTCCGCGCCCCGCAGCTCGCCCAGGCGCATCTGGTCCGCCGTCAGCAGCAACAGCATCTGATTGCATGACCCTGTCTGCGCATGCGCTGCGCCCACGCCGGCGAACGCCACGCCAGCCGCCGCAATCAGTGCTGCAATCTTCATGATCCCTCCAGCGATTCTGCCGGGTATTAGCCAAAAGCAGATGGCCTGCGTCAACGCAAAGACGGGGAAGCGACGACTACTCCCGCACCTTCTCCGTCAGGAAGTGCCGCCCCTCGCGATCCTCGATCTCGATCACCCACAGGTCCCGGTCGGCCTTCAGGCGCTTCCCGATCAATGCGTCAACACCGGCCTCGTCCTCGGCCGCCAGCCGCTCGAACTCGGTCGGGCCTTCGGGATTGAAAGCCGGCGCGTAGACCCGCGCCTCGCCCCGCGCCCGGGTGACCTTCACCAGCACATCGCCCCGCTGCTCGTCGCCACGGTGGACAATGGTTGCAAACGCCCCGGCCCCGCTGGCGCGGCGCAGCAGGGCTGAAACCCAGAGTTGAGCAGGAATCTCACGCGGCATACCGGCCCTTTACCACAAATTCCCCGACTGGCGCCCCGATTGCACCTTTACCAGCAATACCGCGTAAACCATTTGGGCGCCCCATGTTGACCGCAGCCACCACCACGATTGCCGGCCAACCCACGCCGGATGCCAAACATCTCGGCGTCGCTGTTCTCGTTGCAGTTTTTGCCCTGCTGATCAGCGGCCTGATCTCTCTCGCGCGCGAAATGCGCGAGGAAACTGCTCACAGGCCGTAAACCCCATCTTCAATCCCTGCAGGCAGGGTCCGGCCCATGTTGGGTCGCGCTTTAACCCTTGCCATGCTGACCGGCCTCGCCGCACCCGCCGCCTTGGCGGATTCTTCTGGCGTGCAGCGCACCTGGCTCGAGCGCGTCGCCATCAGCGCCGCCGACAAGAACTGCAACCTGTTCAACGAAGGCGAACGCCTCGCCCTGCAATCCGGCATCTACCAGGCGCAGGGCGAACTCCTGCGCGCCAACAAGACCATCGCCGAGATGCAGAAGCTGGAAGCCGAAGTCTCGGCACACGCCCGCTCGCTCGGTTGCGCGCACCCGTCCGTTGTGGAAGTCGCCGCCACCGTCCGATCGAGCTACCGCCAGTTCGCCAAGACCTCCTATCTCGAATACCCCACGCCGCGCTCCACCTGGGCCGCCTCCCGCTCCGGTCACGACAAATGGGCTGTCGCGCAAACCGACAAGACGACTGACACCGTCTTCGGCCTGCGCCGCGTAAAGGACGATCTCAAGCTCGCCATCTCCATGCCCGCCAAGGGCCTGATGCCGCAAACCGTGCAACTCGTGATGCGCGACGCCGACAAGATGCCAGAAGCCTGGCTCGGCTCGATCACGGGCGCCACGAAAGAGCTCGCTCCGCCGCCGCGCTCCATAGCCCGCATCGAATGGGCCGCCGAAATCCGGAAGGGCAACGACGCCGTTGGCGCGCCGATCTGGGTCTTCTATTTCAACGCTGCCGCTCTCACGCGTCTTGAAGCGCTGGACCCGCGCGAAAGCTTCCGCCTCGACTTCGTTCCGCCACAGCGCGCCAAAGACCAGACCGTGAAAAGTGTTGCGTTCGAAGTTGGCGACATCCGCGCCGCTCACGCGTTCAGCCAGATCCCGCCGCCCGAATATCCCGCCGCCACGCAAACGGCAGCCGCCGCAGCACACTGATCCGGATCGCGTTGCAAGACGTCCGGGATCAGAGGCCAGGGGTCTTCCGGGGTTGATCCCGCCATCGACATCGTTCAGAGTCGCCCCGTCCCCATTCAGCCGCAGAGCTAATCATGGCCGACATCGTCAACCTCAACGCCCACCGCAAGCGCAAGGCGCGCGAGGAGCGTGAGGCTGAGGCCGCTGCCAAGCGCATGATGTTCGGCCGAACGAAAGGCGAGAAGAAGCGCGACGAAGTCCAGAAGTCCGCCGATATCCGCAAGCTCGATGGCGCACGGCGCACCAAGGACGACGATCAGGACTAGAACCGCTCTGGCTTGGAACTCGACTTTTACGCGAACCGGCCCTGTGCGCGGAACTTCGCTATCACTGGCATCCGCCCGTTAGTGGCGATGTCGACGCCCCAGTCTCCCGATCATTCGCACCGGCTTACCGTACCCGCCTGCCAGAGCATGCCAGCATGCGCGCGAGCCTTCGCAGGCGCAGCGTCGCTGCGCGGCAACAGAATTAATGTTCCCGCCACCATCCCGCCGCGGCGCGCCTCAATCCGGACGTAACACAACACCACACTTGGCCTCTGGCTTGCACATGAGATTAGCCATGATGCGTACCCCTTCGATATCCACTCGCGTGACAATCCTGATGGTGGCGATTGTCCTCGCTGCGCCGATCATCACCAACATCCTGCTGGCGATGGTCCAGAAGGCGTAGGGTCCGCGCTATCGCGCGCGGCGGAAACGCTGTGCGGGTGACTCCGTCGTAAATTGGCGCATACACTCTCCATGTCGGGAGAGACGCCATGTTCGCAGGCCACTACGCCGCCGCCTTCGCCGCCAAAGCCATCGAACCCCGCGCACCCCTGTGGACGCTGATTGCAGGCGCGCAACTGGTCGATATCGGCTGGGGCGCGCTCATCATGACGGGCATTGAACATGGCCGCGTCGACCCAACGCTTCCTGGAAGCGCGCTCGTGCTCGAGCACATGCCGTTTACCCACTCGCTTCCCGCCGCCATAGCGTGGTCACTCAGCGCCGCGTTGCTTGCGCGGTACGCGCTGCGTCTCGTCTGGCCAGCCGCCATCGCCATCGGCGCCGTCGTGTTCTCGCACTGGTTGCTCGACCTGATCGTCCACCGGCCCGACCTCGAACTCTACCCGCAAGGGCCCAAGCTCGGCTTTGCCCTGTGGGACCTCGCAGTTGCGGAGCAGGCCGTAGAGATCGGGCTGATCGCCATCACCGGCATCTTCTGGTCAGCACAGCGCACCCGCGCCGGCCAGCCCGCCTGGCCAGCCGCAGCCTTCATCGCGCTGCTCGTCGCCGTCCAGATCATCGCCATGCTGATGCCCGCAGAGGCGGCCGACAGCGTTGCGGAGTCCGGCGCCATGGCTCTGCCGACCTATCTCGTGCTGGCCATCGTCGCGATCTTCATAGACGGCCGGAATAGGCCCGGACGCGCTAATTCGCCTCAAGCCTGAACCTAGCCCGGCTGCATTGACGCGGGCCGCTGCATCCCCGACATGTGAGCCTGCACTCACATGATGCCTGCTTCAGGATGCCCGCAATGACCGACGTCGCGCCTCTGTTCCGCTCCTTCAACCTTCGCGGGATGGAATTGAAGAACCGCATTGTCATGGCGCCCATGACGCGTTCACATTCCCCGGGCGCTTTCCCCAACGCCGAGAATGTCGGTTATTATGAGCGCCGCGCCGCCAATGAAGTCGGCCTGATCCTATCCGAAGGCACGCTCACCCGCCGCAAAGGCGCATCCAACGACGCCAATATCCCACTGTTCTGGGGCGATGAAGCGCTCGCCGGCTGGCAAAATGTCATCAACGCCGTCCACGCCGCCGGCGGCAAGATGGGTCCGCAGATCTGGCACCAGGGCATGAGCCGCAAGCCCGGCACCGGCCACTTCCCCGACGCCCCGTCCGATGGCCCGTCCGGCATCACGCTCCTGGGCAAGAAAATCGCCGAGGAACCTTCCGAAGCCGACGTCCTTGACATGGCGCAGGCCTATGCAGATGCCGCCGCCGACGCCAAACGTCTCGGCTTCGACTGCATCGAACTCCACGGCGCCCACGCCTATCTGATCGACGAGTTCTTCTGGCCCGTCACCAACCAGCGCACTGACCGTTTTGGCGGCGCGAAGCTGGAACAACGCGCCGAATTCGCAGCAGAAGCCCTCCGCCGCTGCCGCGCCGCCATTGGCGACCTGCCGATGATCATCCGCGTCTCGCAATGGAAGTCCGTCGACTACAACGCCAAACTCGCCACCACCCCGCAGGAGATGGAACGCTGGATCAAGGTGCTGGTCGATGCTGGCGCAGACGCCATCCATTGCTCGCAACGCCGCATCCTCGAGCCGGAATTCCCGGACGTCGACGGACCGAACGGTCTCAATTTCGCAGGCTGGGTGAAGAAGCTCACCGGCATCCCGACCATCGCAGTCGGCTCCGTTGGCCTGTCCTCCGAATTCACCGGCGCATTCCGGGGCGAGGGCTCTGCCGCAGGCAAGTTCGATGAAACCATCGAACGCCTCGACCGCGGCGAGTTCGATCTCGTCGCCGTAGGCCGCGCCATCCTGCAAGACCCGGAATGGGTGCTTAAGGTCAAAGCCAACCGCTTCGACGAACTGCGCGACTACGACGCCGAAGCGCTCAAGACCTACTACTAGATCGGATTCCCGGAACCGCTGGATTCCTTCACCAATCGATGAAATTTCATCGGTTCCGGATAACCGTATCTAAAACTCATCGCGGCATTCTGCCCCCAAGCTGTGGCCTTGGGGGACGACATGAGCTTTGGAAAGCGCGGTAAGGGCGAAGGCCATCCCGCACGCGATCTTCTTCCGCCAATGGAAGCGGCTGCTCCCACAACCGTCCGCACCTCCGTCACCAATCCCGGCGGCATCGACAAGGGCTTCATCGCCCTCGCAATCGGCGTCATCCTCGTTTCAGGCGGCGGCGCACTCGCAGCGCCCTCCGTCCTCGGCATGTTCGGCAGCCAGGTTCGCCCCATCGAGGAAGTCGTCGCCGGCCTCGACCGCGCCCAAGCCAAAGCCGCGCTCGCCCGCGAAGCCTTCCCCGACACCGAAGGCCGCACCTTCATGACGGCGCTCCAGAAGCACTTCCCAACCCAGCACGACAAGCTGACAACAGTACTCGCGGACGAAGCCCTCAGCGGCGGCAACCGCGACGCCCTGCTGATGGAATTCAGCAAATGGTCGATCGAGTTCGCAGCTCCCAACCTGACCGCCATCAGCCGCACCGGCGCTGAAGGTTTCGACGAATTCCTCACCATCGCTGACGGCGCCTTCGGCTTGGTCGAAAAGACAGCCGGCTGCACGCCGCAGAAACTCGAAGCCTTCATCTCGAACCCCGAGAACATGCAGAAGCAGTGGGCCTACGGCTCCGAGGGCTACAAGTTCTCGATGAAAACCAGCGCCGCACTCATCAACCTCGCCGCAAAAGGCCGCAACGCACCGCCAGCCCCCACCGACATGCGCGACGAAGACAATCAGGCGTTCATGACCTTCTTCGTCGGCATGATGTCCGATCCCCAGGTCAAGGAACTCATGCAGGCCAGCACGCGTTCGCGTGGCAAGGCCGGTCCGAACAGCCTCGCCGACATGCCGGACATCAACGTCTGCAAGCTCGGCCAGTCGATCTCCGAAAAGCTGCGCCGTCTGCCCCACGGCACCAAGGAGCGCATTTTCGGCATGGCCGCACAGGGCCTCGGCCAGATGCAGGGCCGCATGATGGACGACATCATGTCAGGCAAAGGCGCCAGCATGAACGGCCTGCCGCTCATGCTCCCGAAAGGATCTGGATCAGCGCTCGGTCAGATGGAGCACATGACGCAGCGCTAGTTACTGCGCTGTCTTCATCGGCTCGACCAGTTCGCCATTCGCCCATCGGCCCGCCGCCATCAGCGCGCCGTCCGGGCCCCACACAACGCCGAAGCCGTTGCGCGTGCCATCGCGCAGCTCGCCCTCATACTTCTGTCCGTTGGCGAACGTGAACACGCCACGCGACTGCCCGTTGGCGCTCGTCTCCTGGCCCGCAAAGTTGTCGCCGTTCTTCCAGTAGGTCACGCCATAACCAACGGCGCCCCCACGCGCATGCTCACCTTCATAGCGGGCCGCACCGCCGGTGTTGCTCGGATTGGCGCCATACTCATAAACGCCCAGCCCCGAACTCTGCCCGTCCCGCATTTCCCCGCGATAACGATCGCCGGCGTTCGCAGCGCTGCCCGCCACCCGAATGCCAAGCCCGTTGGGGGCGCCGCCAGAAATCTGCGCCTCATACTGATCGCCATTCGCCGCAACGATGCTCCGCAGCCCCGTCGCGTTCGCGGCAGCCGAAGCCGCATCACGCGCTGACGACGCACGCGCATTCGCAGACGTCTGCGCTCGCCGCGCAGCTTCCGTGGCAACCTTCACATCGCCAGAAATCTGATCGAGGCTGAACGCCGCCGGCTTGTTGCTGATCTTCACGATCGCCGCACGCGCCGATGCAGCCTGAGCCCCCGTCGGATATGACGCGAGATACGACTGGTACCCCGCCGCCGTGCCGGAACGCTCCGCCGCTGCCCAAGCGTCGGCATCCTGCTGCACTGCCGCCAACGCATCCGCATTCGCGCTCGTAGCCACTGCAGCCGTTTGCGTCGCTGCCTTGGCCGCTGCCTGCGCCTGCGCAATCCGCTGCCGATCCGCCTCCGCCGCGCTTGCTGCGGAATCCGACGATGTCGTCGCAGACGCGACGATCGGAGACTTGGTCGAGCGCGTACCCGCAGCTTTCTGGAGCGCCTCCGCGAACGTCCGCAGATCGCGCGGCGCGGCGGTCGCCAGTACCGGCGTCGATCGCTTGCTCTGGCTGGCGAACTGCTTCACCGCCCGCAGCGTCTCATCATTGCCCTGACCGTCGATCATGCCGTCATACAGCGACAGCGCACTCAACCCACTCTGGATATCGCGCACTGCCTGCACCCGCTCCGCGCTCAGCGCTGTCAGGCGCTCAGTTGCCGAAGTCGCCATTGCCCCCGGAACCGTGCCCGTCGCCGGAAACTCCTTGAGGTAAGCCTGATAGCCCCCGTCATTATCTGTCGTGACCGCCTTCACCCAAGCCTGCGCGTCGCGCACGCGCAGAAGCGACTTCGCCGTCTCGGCATTGCTTGAACGCGGATAGTCCGAAACGTAATCACGCAGCGCAGCTGTGCTGTCCCGATTAACCCGCGTCCAGTTCGCCAGGGACTCTTCCGTATCCTCCGCAACAGCCACTGCCGGCGCCACAGCAGCAGCATTGTCCAGCGTCGCCACCTGCGCCGCCTCGGGCGCTTCGGCAACCACATCCGCAGAACGCCATCCGAACGGATCGACAAACCACACGCCAGCACCCGCAGCGATCAGCGCAGCGGCCACAACCAAGGGTGCAACCGATCCCGACCTTTTCGGCTCGGCATAGCTGTTGCGCGGCTCCGCATAACGACCGCGCGGTTCGGCATAGTCGCCACGCGGTTCCGAACGCGGCTCAGCGCGGGGTTCGGGCCGCGGCTCCATGCGCGTTTCCCGGCGTGGCGGCTCCACCTGACGTTCTGGCCGGAACTCCGGATAAAGCTCGCGCGTGTCCGCATACATCCGCTTGGGCGCAACGTAGTCCTCTTCCGGAAGATCGTAGGTTTTCTTGGGCTCGGGATACGCCAGTCGCGGCTCATCATAGGCGCGCCGCGCCTCGGGCTTCGGGGCAGGCTTGGGCGGCGGTGGGGCAGCCTTCCGCGATACCTGCGGCTTTGCCTCCGGCACACCAGCATGAAGCCGGACAGCCGACACGACCTTGCGCCAGATCGCATCCTCCCGCTCGCCAGACCAGCGACCAATATCGACCACTTCAACCTGATCGAACGGACGCGGCGGCGAAGCCGCATCGATGCGAACCTGAATCAGCTTGTTCTTGTAAAGACCGGTTGCAGCCTCGGAACGAACCGTCTCCGACCCGCGCGAATAACCCGACCATACGACAAGGATCGCGCCCGCAGACGCCAGCTTGATATCCAAAGCAGCGCTATGGCTGGGCAAAGGTTCGGATGGGTCCATCCAAACGTCCCAACCTTCCAGCCTGAGCGTTTCGCTCAGCTTCCTTACGCTCTCGCGATCTTCACGCGCGTAGGAAATGTAGACATCCGTCATGGCGGCCCCTTTGGGCTGCCCCCGCACTCACCTTCATATCAGCAGCCGAATGGCTTGTGGAGATGGTGGGTCAACGTTCGGCCAGAGATTCATGTCGCCGCCGCGACTTCGCGCAGATCAAACAGCCGGCGTTTCGGCTTTTTCGGCAGGGAAGAAGACTGCGATCGTCGAACCGCCGCCCTCGCGGCTTTCAATATCCAGCCGCCCACCGTGCAACTCAGCCATTGCGCGAACAACCGAAAGGCCAAGTCCCGCGCCCTTCTGCTTTTTCCCGGCGCCGCCTTGCTCGAACGCCCGCGACAGGCGCGTCAGCTCCTCCGGGCTGATGCCCACGCCGGTGTCAGACACAGCCAGCAGCGCGCCCGCAGCGCCTTCGACCGCAGAAACTTCAACGCGTCCGCCTGCCGGCGTGAATTTCAGCGCGTTGGAAATCAGGTTCAGCGCGATCTGGCGTACGGCCTTCGAGTCGGCAAACGCCTCGACATCGTCGCCCACCAGTTCCAGCTCGATCTGCTTGCGTGTCGCCTCGTCGCGCATGAAGTGCACAGCCTCATACGCCATGTCCGTCAGGCTCAGCAGGTCGCGGTGAATCTCGTAACGCCCGGCTTCAAGCCGCGCGAGATCAAGCACATCGTCCACGATCAGCGTCAGATTCTGCCCGCCCTCATGAATAAGCGTGGCGTATTCCTGATAGCGGTCGGGTAGCGGGCCGAACACGGCATTCCGCATCATGTCAGCAAAACCGACGATCGCATTCAGCGGTGTCCGCAGCTCGTGACTCGTCTGGGCAAAGAATGTGGTGCGCTGCTCAAGCTGGCCTTTCGCCACCTCGACCTCGGCCTTGGCGACATCAGCCACCGCCAGCGCATTGCGCAGATCAGCTTCCACCTTCCGCAGCCTGGCTGCCAGCGCAGGATCGTTCTTCGGAGGTTCGGCAACCGGCGGCTTGGCGGGAATAATCTGAACGGCTTGCTGGCGCGCGGGAGCCGCTGTCACAGCTATCGCGCCCACCAGCACAACACCGGCAACACCATAACCCATGGCAAGGATCGACGCGTCATTCGGCTGAATCCATGATCCTCCCGCTCCCGCAACGATCGCCGCGATCAGAGCCAGGAAGGAGAAGCCGGCGATCTCGCCGGTCAGTCGCGAGCTGCCCGACGCCCAGGCCACCGCTACGGCAACTGCAAAAATCACTATCATCGCAGTCGACCCGCCAGTGCTGGCCGCAGCGAGCGTGGCGAAGGCCACCCACAGGGTCGATTCGATTTCGGCAATTCGCGCGTCGGTTGTCGATCCGCGCATGAATGTTCCAACCAGGGGCGGCAGAATAGCGCACGCGTACAGGATGGCGCTGTCCCTGAAAGGCACACCAAGGAATACGCCCCAGGCAGCCGCCAGAGTCGCAAATCCTAGCCATATCGCGCGGGACGCCGTCATTTCCAGCAATCGTTCCGCAGGCGACGGCTTGTGAGGCCGGGTTCCATCAAGCATCCTAACCGCGTGTAAATGACTCACCCCCCAGACTCCATTTGCAAGCACATTGCGGGCCGCGTCTGCTAGGTTGCAGTCAGTCCCCCTCGACCACCCGGTTTTTGTCGGAGGTTCCCATGCGTTCCGAACTCAAGTTCTGCGCCGCTCTTCTCGCTCTCGCCGCCGTCGCCGCTCCTGTAGCGATGTCCCAGACCCCCGCTAGTCCCGCACCAGATAAGCGAATGCTGCCTACCTCAGCCGCCGCTTATGGTGAATATCAGGGCGAAGTCTCCCAGATCATGTCCAAGGAACTCGGCTCGGCCGCTGACTTGGACAAAGCCTTGAACACTTTCGGCGCCCCGAACCCGGGCCAGCTGTCGTCCGGCTGGATCTCCTACTCGGCCATCCTCGCTGCCCAGAACAAGGAATTCGTCGACGCCGTCCGCGACATCGACAGCTATTACGGCCGCGAGCGTGTCATGACCGGCATGCGTAACGATGTCGGCTATGCCCGCACCCTGAAAGGGGGCGAAGCCGCCCTCCAGTCGGCCCTGGCGGTCAACTCCAAGGACTCAGGCCGCATATCCAGCGCCGGCGCCTTCGTGAAAGAGCAGTCCTACAAGCTCCAGAACGTCACCTGGGGTAAATCCAAGGTCAAAGACGCCAACGGCAGCGTGAAAACCCTCGCTGGCGCCGCTAAGGCCGCCCGCCCGGTCACCGACGCCGCCGAGAAAGTCTTCTCCGGCCCCGACATGAACGCCATGCTCGCCAGCGTCGCCGCCTCGCCCGCCAGCGCCGGTTCGGTCTGGGACAAGGTCTCCGTCCTCGCCGCCAGCGCACCGGGCAACGCCTTCTCGGCGCTGTCGCCGGTCGCCGCCTCGTCGGGCCTCAAGGTCGATCCGAAATACAACGGCACGGCCAACCGCATGGTCACCCTCGCCGCCTTCCACGCGATCGAAGCCGACAAGACCAACACCAACGACGTCAAGGCAGCCATGAACGACTCGATGTCGGTCGCCTGCCTCGAGGAAGCCCAGATGCAGCTCTTCTCCTGCGTCTCGGCCGCTCACGTCCGCTCCGACCTCACCTTCTGCCTCGCCCGTCACGGCCTGAAGCTGCCGGGCGAAGACGTCCGCTCGATGGGCGGCTGCTTCTCGGAAATCGCGAAGTAGGCTGATAAGCCAACCAAGTTCGAACCGCCCCGGCCAAAAGCCGGGGCGTTTTCGTTGAAAGACCAGCACTTGCGCCTCTCTCCCCACCGCGCCATGTCACGCGCATGACCGTTGCCGACACCGCCAAAGACATGCGCGAAGACTTTGCCTTCCTCGGCGACTGGGAAGCGCGCTTCACGCACCTGATCGATCTCGGCAAGGCGCTGCCGCCGCTGAAGCCCGACGAATACAACGAGCTCAACAAGGTCCGCGGCTGCTCCAGCCAGGTCTGGCTCGTCGCCGAACCCTCCACCACCCAGCCCGGCGCGCTCCACTTCCGCGGCGGCTCCGACGCCGCGATCGTCGCGGGCCTCGTCGCGATCATCGTCAACCTCTACTCCGATCAGCAACCCGCAGACATTCTCGCCTTCGATGCGACCGCCTTCTTCAAGGAGATCGGCGTGGCCGACGCGCTGACGCCCCAGCGCTCCAACGGCCTCGCCTCCATGATCACCCGCATCCGCGCCATCGCCTCAGCCGCCTAAGCGCCCACCGCGCGATCATAAGCCATCGCGATCTCCTCCAGCGCCGCCGCCACCGCCGCCTCGAACTTGCGCCCGCCAAGTCCAAAGCGCTCCCGCAGCGTCCTCAGCGGCGTCGCCTCGATGCACAACGCCCACACCAGACTGAACGCCTCCAGACTCGTTTGCCGCTTCACCATCCGCAGGCGCGCCGCCGTCCGCGCGGCCATCCCTTGAAAGCCCCCGCTCGCGCCCGTCCGCCGCTGACGATCCACCGGACCCGCATCCCAGTTCATCGTCAGCCCGCGACTGTTCTCGCGCTGCTCGACATCGGAGATCAGCTTCAGCCCCGCCTCGACATGACGCATCGTCAGCGGCCCGTCGCCAGCCTTCGCCCGATAAACCATCGCCGCAAACCCAACGCCGGCGTTCCGACGCTTCTCGCGCCGCGACGCTTCAATAAAGGCCCACGGCTCCACCAGCGGACGATGCGCCACCGCGACATCGCCCACCATATACATATCCGCATCGACCTCCTTCAGCCGCCCCGCATCCGCCAGCGCCCGCACCTCCGCATCCTCCAGCAGCAGCCGTGCTCGCCCGCGCCGATCCGCGCTCACCAGCACGGTCCATCCCGCCGGCGTCCGCGCCAGCCTGCGCCCGCTCAGACTCAAAGCCCGCATCGCGCGCTCGATGTAGGACGCCCGATCTTCCGGCGGCCCGCCTTCGCCTTCCGCTCCGCTCATGACGTCACCGGCACACGCGCAACCGAAGCTTCGAGCGCATCCATCCACCGGTCGAACCCCGGATTCTCGCGCCGCTCCTCCATGACCATGCAGGCATGGCGCACCGTCGAGCGATCCCGCCCGAACGCCCGAGCCACCCGCCCGAGGCTCATCCCGAACCCCACGCTCGCCAGATACATCGCCACCTGCCGGGCAAACGCGGTGCGGAAATCGCGCTTGCCCTCTGCCACCTGCGCGACGCTGGCCCCGCACGCCCCCGCCGCCAGCGCGATTGCGATCTCCGCCCGCGCCTGGTCAGCCTTCATCTGAACTCTGAAATCCACTCCAACCTCCTGACTCGATGCCGCAATATCGCATCAAACGGCGAGGTGTAGGATAACTTTCCTATCAATAGGACTGCAGTCCTATCTTAGTTCTATGTTTTCATTGGAAATATTATTTCAACACGGGCCGCCTGCTCTCGCGATGACCTAGCGTTATATGCGACAGACTGCCCGGCCTGTGGGTTGTTACATAACTGACGCATAATCGTCATGGACCCGTTGCGTCCCCGTCATAGTCCCTCGCGCGTCGGACATGGGTCACTCCCTGACCCCCGGCCGCACATTGGGATTATGGGGTAATCATGTCACTGAACGCCACGCTGCTTCGTGCGGTGGCCCTGACGGCGCTGGCTACGGCCTGTGTCGCAACAGCTGCCGCCCAGACGCCTGCCAGCCAGACGCCGACCACCGTGCAGACAACCGCCGCCTCGCCTCAAACGAGCCAGGAACAGCTCGACCAGCTGACGCCTGAACAACAAGCCCAGGTCAAAGCCATCGTCGCGCAAATGCTCGCCGAGCAGAAAGCCGCGGCAGAGGCCGTCGACCAACTCGCTCTTCCGCCGCCGCCCCCACCGACCGTCTCCACCTCCTGGTCCGGCGGCTCACCGCGCACCACGGAAGAAGATCGCATCTTCAAGATCAACGGTCGCGTCATGTACGACGCGTTCAACATCTCCACCGACGACCTCTCGACAGTGAACCAGAACTACTCGCGCAGCTTCGTCCGCCGCGCCTTCCTTGGCGTCGAGGGCCAGTTCACGCAGAACTGGAAGTACAACATCAAGCTGCAATTCCAGCCCGGCGCCGATCAGGCAAGCTCCACGGTCACCACTGTGCGCCTCTGCCAGAACACCGCCACGAATGCGATCGTTCAGCGCGCATCCTGCGCCACGGGCGAAGCTGATCGCGGCCCAACCGTTACGGCCGTCGCCACCTCCGGCGCCGATACCGAAGTCGGCTTCGACGACGCCTTCATCCAGTACATCCTCGGCGACTGGGAAATCACGCTCGGCCAGAACAACCAGGTCTCGCCGATGGAAGACCGCACGTCCTCGCTGAACATCCCGTTCAACGAACGCTCGGGCTACATCAACGCCTTCGGCTTCACCAAGATCGCCTCGATCGCGGTTGCGACCGGCGGCGGCAACTGGTCGGCTGGCGTCGCCCTGCAGGGCGATGACTTCAACAACCCGGAATCGACCAACCAGAGCGAAACCATCGGCTTCGAAGGCCGTGCAACCTGGGCGCCGATCTATGATCGCACGCCGGATGGCATCACTGTCCTGCACCTCGGCCTCAACGCCCGCGTGCGCGACAATGGCGGCGGCTCGGATGCCTCGGGCAACCGCGGCGCCGGCTTCCGCTACCGCGCGCGTCCGAACACCGGCTATGGCGACCGCTTCGTCGACACCGGCTCGATCGCATTCGCGCAGGATACTTTCTACGGCGCCGAAATCGCGGGCCAGATGAACGAGTGGGGCTTCTCTGGCGAATACGGCCAGCTCAAAGCCACGCCGCAATCGGGAACCACGCTCGGCGCATTCGAGCCGACCTTCAACGGCGGCTACTTCGACGTCTTCTGGTCACCCACCGGCGATGGCCGCGTCTACAACGGCAAGGATGGCTCCTTCAGCCGTCTCGTGCCGCGCCGTACGCTCGGCTCGGACGAGGGCATCGGCGCAATCATGTTTGGCGCCCGCTACGACTTCCTCGACCTCACCGACGGCACGATGGATGGCGGCGAACAGAAGGGCTTCACGCTCCAGGCAACCTGGCAGCCGCTGGCCTTCCTGAAGTTCCAGGCCGACGTGTCGCACCTGGATATCGAACGTCCGAACAGCCCGCTCAGCGGAACAGCAGACGTTGTCACAATACGTTCGCAGATCGAATGGTAATCACCTCATCACGCGTGCGAGACAATCGCCGCAGTCGATTTCAACTGGAGAAATGCATGTTGAATAGCCTCACCAAAGGTCTCGGCCGCGCCGTACGCGCCGCCGCCGTGGCTACTGTCCTCGCAGGCGGAATCGCCTCCGCCTATGCACAGGACATCACCGGCGCGGGCGCTACCTTCCCGGCCCCGATCTACACGAAATGGGGTGAGCAATACAAAGCCACCGGCGCCCCGGCTCTGAACTATCAGGGCGTGGGCTCGGGCGCTGGCGTCACCCAGATCATCAACCGCACGGTCGATTTCGGCGCGTCGGATACCCCGGTCGCTTCCGAGCGCCTGGCTTCGAACAACCTGCTGCAATTCCCGGCCGTCATCGGCGCCGTGGTTGTGGTTGTGAACATCCCGGGCGTTGACGGCAACGCGCTGAAACTGACGGGCCCGGTTGTTGCGGACATCTATCAAGGCCGCATCCGCATGTGGAACGCGAAAGAGATCAAGGATCTCAACCCGGGCGTCACCCTCCCGGCCGTCGCGATCGCTCCCGCCTATCGCGCCGACTCGTCGGGTACGACCAACATCTTCACGTCCTACCTCGCGGCCGTGAGCCTCCCCTTCCAGACCAACGTTGGCGCCGCCAACTCCGTGCCGTGGAAAACCGGCGTCGGCGCACCGGGCAACGCCGGCGTTGCTGCCGCTGTGCAGAACACCAAGGGCGGCATCGGCTACGTCGAATACGCCTACGCCACCGAGAACAAGATGCAGACGCCGCAACTTGAAAACCGCGCCAAGAAGTTCGTGAAGCCGACCGTTCCGGGCTTCAACGCCGCCGCCTCCCAGGCCAACTGGAAGAACGCGCCGAACATGGCCGCCTCGATGATCAACATGTCGGGCGACACCACCTGGCCGATCGTTTCGGCCACCTACGTCCTCGTTCCGAAGAACCCGTCGGACGCTGCCCGCGCCGGCAACGTGCTGAAGTTCTTCGACTGGGCCTTCAAGTCGGGCGGCCCCGCTGCCGACCAGCTGCACTACATCGCCCTGCCGAAAGACGTGCAGGATCAGGTCCGCGCCAAGTGGAAAACGATCTCCGCCAACGGCACGCCGGTCTGGAAATAGCAATAAACCACTGAAAATGACGGGGCGGAGAAATCCGCCCCGTTCCATTTGTCACAAAGACTGAATAACAGACGTGCGTCCGGGGTGCTGAGGGGCTGTATGATGGAAACCACCGCGTCAGCGAAACCGCTGCCAGCCAAATCGTTGATCGGCACGCGCAAGCCGCACCTCGCCGATAACTCCTTCCACATCAGCCTTTACGTCGCCGGCGCCATCGTCGTCGTCGTCCTCGCCTCGATCCTGCTCATCATGTTCCTCGGCGGCCGCCAGGCCTTCGAGACCTTCGGCATCGGCTTCATCTGGTCGACCGAATGGAACCCCGTCACCTCGATCTACGGCGCCCTCCCCGCCATCACCGGCACGCTGATCACCGCCCTGCTCGCGATCATCATCGCCTGGCCGATCGGCTTCGGCATCGCCTTCTTCCAGACCGAGCTGTGCCCCCGCGCCCTCCGCGCGCCCCTCGGCATCGCCATCGAACTCCTCGCCGCCATCCCCTCGATCGTCTACGGCATGTGGGGCTTCTTCGTGCTCGCGCCCTTCATGGCCGAATACGTCCAGCCCTGGCTCACCGAAACCTTCGCCTGGATACCGCCGCTGGGTGAAAACTTCTTCTGGTTCTCCGCAGCCCCCCTCGGCGTCGGCCTGATGACCGCCTCGCTCGTCCTCGCCGTGATGATCCTGCCCTTCATCGCCGCCACCACGCGCGACGTTCTCCTCTCCACCCCGCAACTCCTGAAGGACGGCGCCTACGCCATGGGAGCCACCCGCTGGGAGTCACTCACCAGCGTCGTCATCCCCGCCGTACGCGGCTCGCTCTTCGGCGCCGTCTTCCTCGGTCTCGGCCGCGCGCTCGGTGAGACGATGGCCGTCGTCTTCGTCATCGGCAACGCAACCCGCATGCCCGACAGCTTCTTCGCACCCTCCGCGTCCATCGCGTCGGTGGTCGCCAACAACTTCCCCGAATCCGAACCCGGATCGATCCAGCTCGCGGCCCTCCTCGGCCTCGGCTTCATCCTGTTCGTTGTCTCCTTCGGCGTGCTCGCCCTTGCACGCCTCCTCCTCCGCCAAGAACGCATGGCATAATGGAACGCATGGCATGAGAACGCTCTCCGCCCACGCCAAGGCCCGCTACTTCCGCCGTCAGGCCACCGACTTCATCATGGGCGGCCTCTGCGTGTTCGCGGCCGTCATCGGCCTGATCATGCTCGCCCTGATCCTCTACATGCTGTTCTCGCGCGGCTTCGCCGGCCTCTCGCTCGACGTCTTCACCAAGTCGATGAGCTCCACCGGCACAGGCGGCGGCCTCGCCAACGCCATCGTCGGCTCACTCATCCAGGTCGGCATCGGCTCGATGATCGGCGCGCCGCTCGGCATGATGGTCGGCGTCTATCTCTCTGAGGTCGGCAAGGACTCGAAGTTCGCGCAGGTCGTCCGCTTCGTGAACGACATCCTGCTCTCCGCCCCGTCCGTTCTCATCGGCCTCTTCGTCTACCAGATCGCCGTCTCGCCCTTCAAAGGCTTCTCCGGCATCGCCGGCGCCCTCGCCCTCGCCCTGCTCGCCATGCCGGTCGTCGCCCGCACCACGGAAGACATCCTGCGCCTCGTTCCCCAGGCCTACCGTGACGGCGCCATCGCCCTCGGCAGCCGCGAGAACGAAGTCGTCCGCAAGGTCGTGCTCCCCGCGGCCTTCGGCGGCATCCTCACCGGCATCCTCCTCGCCGTTGCCCGCATCGCCGGCGAAACCGCGCCGCTGATCTTCACCTCGCTCGGCAACTCCAACTGGTCGACCGACCTGACCAAGCCGATGGCCAGCCTGCCGATCGCCATCTACCGCTACGCCGGCTCGCCCAGCGCCGACCTCATCCAGCTCGCCTGGACCGGCGCGCTGCTGATCACCGTCGGCGTCCTCCTGCTCAACGTCGTCTCGCGCATCTCGCTCGCCGCCGTGAAACGCGGCCAGGGCTGACCTCTACCAGGGTAACAGACCGGCAAGTGGACAACCCCGCCTCATCCCGCTAGCCACGCGGGATGAGCACGTCCCAACCCGCCCGCACCCCCGGCCTCCACCTCAAAGTCGCCAATAGCGGCCCGGTCACATCACCCACGCGCATCAACCTGCGCCACATCAATGCGTTCTACGGCGCGAAACAGGCGCTGTTCGACGTCAACCTCGAAGTCCCTGACAACGCCGTCACCGCTTTCATCGGCGCCTCCGGCTGCGGCAAGTCCACGCTGCTCCGCTGCCTCAACCGCATGAACGACACGATCCCGAACGCCCGCGTCGAAGGCGAAATCCTGATGGACGGCGTCGACGTCAACGCACCGAACATCGACCCCGTCTCCGTCCGCACGCGCATCGGCATGGTCTTCCAGAAGCCAAGCCCGTTCCCGATGTCGATCTACGACAACGTCGCCTACGGCCCCCGCACCCACAAGATCGCCACCACGAAAGCCGACCTCGACGAACTCGTCGAAAAATCCCTCCGCCGGGCCGCGCTCTGGGAAGAAGTGAAAGACCGTCTCGACAAGCCCGGCCTCGGCCTCTCCGGCGGCCAGCAGCAACGTCTCTGCATCGCGCGCACGCTCGCCGTCTCGCCAGCCGTCATCCTGATGGACGAACCCTGCTCCGCGCTCGATCCCGTCGCCACCGCCCACATCGAGCAGCTGATCGAAGACATCCGCAAGCACACCTGCATCGTCATTGTCACGCACTCGATGGCGCAGGCCGCCCGCATCAGCCAGATCACCGCCTTCTTCCACCTCGGCAAGCTGGTCGAAACCGCCCCCACCGACCAACTCTTCACCGCCCCCAAGGTCGAGCAGACGCAGGACTACATCACCGGCCGGTTCGGCTGACGCAATTCCCGCAGGGTGCATCTTGATACACCGCGCTTCCACATGCGCGGCGGCGCCTTTGCGCTCGAATGCCCCAGCATTGCTTGACCCCGATCAATCACCCCGCATCCTTCCTCGCCTAGCCTCTTCCACAACAAGAGAGGCCCGGCATGACCTACCGCAACATTCTCGTCACCGTTGATCCCTTCGGGGCATCGCGCCTGCGCGTCGCCGCCGCCGTCAACATCGCCCGCCGCTTCAACGCTTCTCTCACCGGCGTCTTCCTGCAAGCCGAAGCGATCCCGCCCTTCATCGCAGGCGACGCCTTCTCCGCCGTCACCGCCGTCGAAGCCTTCATGGACGACCGCAAGGCCGTCATCGCCGAAGCCGTCGTCCCGGCCCGCACGCTCTTCGAAACAGCTGCGAAGAATGCCGGCATCCCCTTCACTTGGCATGAGATCAATGGCGACGACTCCGACACGCTTGCCGCCTGCGCCCGCCGTCACGATCTCACCATCCTGCCGCCCACCATTCCCATCACCGGCTTCAACCACACGCTGGATGCGGCGCAGGTTGCCATGGCCGCCGGCGGCCCCGTCCTCATCCTGCCCGAACTCGGCTACACCCCGAACTTCGGCGCCAACGTCCTCGTTGCGTGGAAGGAAACGCGCGAAGCCGCCCGCGCCGTGCGCGACGCCTGGCCCTTCCTCGCCGCAGCCGGTCAGGTCACGTTCCTGACAGTGGGCAGCGACGCCGAACCCGCCTTCGACGCGATCCAGCAGTCCAACCTCAACGCCCACAACTGCAGCCACGCCAAACTCGTCGTGGACACAAATGACGGGCGCGACGTCTCAGACGCCATCCGCCTGCGCACCGGCATGGTCGGCGCAGACATGCTGGTCCTCGGCCTCTACGGCCACTCCCGCCTGCACGAGCTTCTGCTCGGCGGCGTCAGTCGCGGCCTGATGAAGGACGTCCCCATGCCCATCCTCGTCTCGCACTGAAATTGGAGAACACGCCCGTCAGTTCGGTCCGAACGCACTATTGATGGAAGCGCGGTTCAGAACTTTTTCCGCCTCGCGCCGGCCAATCAGCAACGTGGGACGATAGCGCACATCCAGCAGCGTATTCTCGCACTTGTCAGGATTGCGCGAATGGCCAGACGATGCAGCACCGCTATTGCGGACAAACTCCGACGCACCCAGCTTGCAGCGCACTTTCGCGCGCTGATCAGCCAGCAGCTTCCATACCTCGCCGTCGGGCGATTTCGGGCCCAACAACAATACCGAATTGTTGCTGTTCACCACGCTCACCACAGTGTCACGTTTCTCCTTCGGATGCGTCGTGCGGTAAATTTTCACAATGTAGGTCCACGGTAGATCCGACTGCCGATATTCCTCGTCGATTACATAGACCAAGATCGCGCACGCCTCTGCTGGGCCGACATTCGCGTACTTGCTGCACGCCTGCGGCCTGTCGAGCTGGTCCAGCAGCACATCCGCTTTCTCGCGCAGGATTTCGAAATGCTCCGGGTTCCCGGGATTGATCTCCTGCGGAAAGTCCGGCAACGGCGCGAACCTAGCGTGACAACGGATGATGTCAGGATTGATCGCTTTGCGGTGCGGCTCCACGGGACAATCATCGCGGCTGACAACATTGCTCATATCGACCCGCATGAAATCGGTGGAGGCTGACGCCTGCGCGCCTGCCGTCTGAGCACCCAAGGCCTGGGCGGCGCCGAACAACAACAGCCCGGCGGCAAGACGAAGCGAGACTGCAGAACAGAAAGCGCGTCCGATGGAGAACATTGAACTCCTCCCGTCTTCGGCCTCATATATAGTCCAAGCTGGAGTGCTGGAAAACCAGCCGTCCATTCACTGCTCGGAGAGCCTGCCAGGCGTTGTGTCTTGACGCACCGCCGCCCCGCCGGGCAGATGCCGCTCAGTCAAGGAGAGTTCCCCATGCCCCAGAAAGAGATGCGCATCGTTCCGAAGCCCGCTGGCGACGCCATCGTGCTCGAACCGGAAGCCGGCAAGCTCGCGCTCGAGGGCAAGGGTGACACCACCTATCGCTGTGGCGCCTGCAAGACCCGGCTGATGGACAATGTGAGCCACATGGACGTCTTCCACGGCGAGCCCTTCGACGCCGTCAAATGCCCCAAATGCGGCAAGTACAATCAGGTCCCCGACGAAGACCACCACCATCACCACCACTAGCGTCGGATGTTCCAACCCAGGCCGCCAATCGCGGCCTGGCGTTCCCCACCCGATTCAATTCCGTTCCCCCTCCGATTCAGCCCCGTTCCCCCACCCTGTGAATAACCTCAGGCTGTGAATAAGCACGCTTGAGAGCCAGCAGGCGCATCACCGATGCACCCACCCCGCAAAGACCAGTATCCACCCCACCCACCAAGACCAGTTCCTCGCCCCGCTCCTCCCGACGAAAGTCGGGACCCAGGAGCGTCTCGTCCCGCCGCCCAACCCCAACCCCAACCCCGTAGGGTGCATCAACGATGCACCTCTGGAAGCGTGAACCCCGTTCACGCGTTCCCGGCGAAGGCCGGGACCCAGTCCCACCAAAAGAGAGCGCGTCAGCGCACGACA
>Ga0116156_10000499_pt1 | contig 41414 bp, 31 predicted proteins | sample AD_UKC045_MetaG_FD_89891 | JGI IMG/M metagenome (GOLD analysis project Ga0116156, IMG submission 89891) | Active sludge microbial communities of municipal wastewater-treating anaerobic digesters from USA - AD_UKC045_MetaG | ecosystem: Engineered > Bioreactor > Anaerobic > Digestate | place: USA...
CATCTCCAGGTGGGACACCTTTGAAGTAGTTAAATATAGAATATACTCCTACCTGGAGATAGGAGCTACTATCGGGGAGGATGGTTTCTGTGTTGATTAGAGGTTTGAGACATGAGGCTTGAGGCTTGAGTAAAAAACAAAAATTCAACGCAGAGGCGCGAAGGACGCGGAGATGAACGCAGAGGTCAGAATGACGGTGCGCGGGGCGTACCCTACAAAATTTCACACGAAGCTGGGATTGAGGAGTGATACGTACAGTGGAGTCCTGGATTCCCGTCTAGTGTTTTTTGTCCCCATAGCCGAGGGAACGCAGGAATTGATCGACGTCCACCGCGCCTCCTTCCCCGCCTTGCTCCGGATGGAACCGCAAGGGCTGCTTGATAAAGGCCCGCTGACAACTCGGACACAAATCCAGCGTTATCCGCTTGTACACCTGCTCTTCCAATTCCTTGGCATCCGCCTGCTTCATCCGCTCAATCAACGCCAGGATTTCCGAACGATGATCCCGGACCAAATCCCCTAGGCTGACCTCCAGTTCATCATAGGCCGCGCACACCTCCACCGATACGGTATACCGTAGCGCATGCCGCGGCATTTCTTTTCCACAACCATCACATCGATACACCATCATACCCTCATGCTCCTGCCCAAAGTATACCACCTTCGACAAGATCATTTGTGTGCATCGGGCCCCGCAAGAAAATTGCTGACGCACTCGGACGTGCGCAAGTACCGCCCATACAGGCGAACGCGTAAAAGCGAACCGTTTACCTTCGGCGCCACACATAGCAATTCCCCCGCCCGGCCACTGTGCATTTTTGGATCAAACCGGCCCCAGCCATACTGCCGGTGACTCCCCCCATCGCAAAGCACTCCATCCACCACAACAGTAATAATTTTAGGTCCCCCATCCACGACAAAAACAACATGGTGCACGGTTTCCGGCGTGATCACGCCCGGATCACTCCCCCATGCCGATTGAACCGCCCCATCGTTCATTTGCAGTTCCACGCTCCCATTTTCCGCCGTAATCAACGTCCATCCCGCGCCTTGACCATCGCGATTTTCAAGAATTTTCTGGCCCGGCTCCACAGTGCTGAGTTTTACCCAGCATTCAATGGCAAAACCAGCCCCCTGCGCAACGTCCGGCAATGCGGGCATCGGAACGGAACCTGTAGCCGCCTGCTGCGCATCCAAATCCAATAATACGCCTTCTTGCGCCACGGTTTTGTCCACGCCCTGCCGCCACATTCCTTCCAGTAATCCGGGATCGATCGCATGCACCCGCGCCACCTCTTTCTGAGTCTCCGTCACCCAATACCGCCCTTCTTGCTCAATCAGATCCGGATAACTCATGCGGATATCGACATCCTGCGCATACACCAGAATCTCCGGTTGCGACCAATGTATACAACCATTCTTTTCCACCCCTCCCGAAATCCAGGCTGGATTCCGGCCATTAAAGTCTTTTCCACTATGATTGTGATACCAGAACAAAAAGTTGCCATTCCCGGTCCGCCAGATCCGTGGACATGCCCGGGACGTCTTTAGCGTTCTGCCCCCCGGACTATAGGGTGCTGCTTCCGGTTCCGGCCAGGTGCGTCCCCCATTTCGGCTGTAGGAACACGCCGGAAATCCCAGCGTGGTCCGGTATATGCAATACAGGCTCCCATCACTCAGAGCCACAATGTTGTGTTCCTCCTGAGTGCTTCCAAATGGTTCCGTGCGAATCCCATGATCGCCCTCCGGAAGCAATTCCCACTTGATTTTCCTCGGTTTGGAAACCTTTAGAATATTCGGCGACGCATACATCCACCCTTCGCCATTGTCCAAAATGTATTTTCCAAGTTTCGTGAACGAAAAATACACGGAATCCTGCCAAATGATTGGCTTGCAGATACCCCAGAATATCTGGACCTCGCCCCCCCAATCATTATTCCGATCCGCCGCCGTGATCCGCATGGGCAACCGATAGCGCTTCTTCGACCACGTCCGTCCCCCCGTATCCGAATACTTATAGACATACCACCCCATCATGTCGCTGCGTATCGCCTTGCCCTTCAATTCCCGGACATTGTCTCCATTGTACGAATAGAAAGCATAGATCCGGCCCGAAGGCGTCACCAAGGGCACGACCCACGACGCTTCCGGGCCCTCCGACGGCTCAATATCGATCAACGGCGACCATGTTTTCCCCTGATCTTCACTGATCGTTGCCACCACATGCTGTCCGCGCTGGCCCTCTTTTCCAGGGCCTGTGGTCATGGTGCACACCCATTTCCCATCCGGAGTGATCACCACATACGGCTGATCGCAATACCCTTCATCGGGAATAACCAAACCGTTTTGAATCTCCCGCATGTCCAGAACCGAATCATCGCCGGAAGCCGCCGCGCAAAACCCTGCATGCAGCACTGCCATCATTCCTAGCCCACAACTGAAAACTCTTTTATTCATTGATCTTATTTGCTCCTGATCTTAATTTTTGCCCCATCGGCAAGGTCATTCGGCGGATTCGTGATCACACGATCATCTTTCTTCACCCCGCTCTTCAATTCAGCCCACGTATCGTTCCGCAACCCCACCTCAACCGCCACCAGCTTCGCACGGCCATTCCGCGCAACGAACACATGCCACTGTTCCTCATGCCGGAATACCGCACTTTCCGGAACCGTCAACACACCCTTGGATTCCGCCGTGATAACCCGGACATCCACACTCGTCCCAGGGCGAAGCTGCAACTCAGAATTATCAAAGGAAACCAATACCTTCACGCGCTGCTGTTCCACCCCCAGCGCGGAAATTTTCGTGAAGGCGGAAGGATATATCCGCTTTACCGTTCCCAACAGTGTGTTCCCGTTAAGCGCTTTCCCCAGTATCTCCACCGGCATTCCCTCCCGCACCCGCACCACCTCCTCGGAAAGGATATCGCTTTCGATCTCTATGTCCGCCAAATCGCCCAGCTTCAACAACGGCATACCGGGGGCAAGCGTCCGCTCACTGTCCACATATTTTTCCAACACCACCCCCGTCACCGGCGCGGTAACCGACGCCAGACGAACATCATGCTCCACCGCCTTCGTTTCCGCCCCCAACCGCTCCAGTTCCGCCGCGTACACCTTCCGCATATACTCATTGTCATCCACCGAAGCCTTTAAACTCTCCGAAGCCAGTTCCGCCGCCTCACAGGCCTTCGCCGCCGCCTTCTCCGCCAATGCCGCACGCCGCACTTCTTCCTGGAGACTCTTATACGTGCGTTCCGCCGTATCCAGCGCCGACTGGCTCGCGGCCCCTTCTTCCCGCAATGCCCGCAACCGTTCATACTCCTTCTCCGCATTCGCCAGATTTATCTCCGCCACCGACCGTTCCCGCGCCACCGCCGCCACGCTTTCCCGCAATTCCCCCACCCGCGCGTCCGCCGACGCCAAATCCTCCGGTTTCGGCTTGGCCTTGTCCACCCCCGTCATCTGCGCCCGTGCCTGCTCGCACAATGCTTCCGTCGCCACAATCTGTTGCTTCAGCGCAAATGCATCCACCGTGACAATGCACTCCCCCTGCTTTACCGTATCCCCTTCGTTCAATGCTATCCGATCCACCCGGCCCGCCACCGGAACGTCCACCAGATACTCCTGCGCCAACCGTGTCTTGCCATCCTCCGCGATATACTCACGGACATCCTGCTGCGTGACCACCGCCGTTTCCACCAGCACGCTCTTGCCGCGCCATACATACAACACCCCCCCCAGCACCACAACGGCAATCGCCACTCGGATAAGCCACTTCTTCATACGGTCCTCCTGCTTTACTCGCGCGCTTTCAACGCTTCTATCACATCCAGCGTATTGATTTTCCGCCGCACCATGAAATTCGACATCGCAATAAACAATGCTATTAATACACAGGATAGTATCAACGTTCGGATCTCAATCCGGTACGGCAACCGGTACAACTCCGTATCATACAAATGAACCAGCCACAGGCACACCGCCATGCCGAACGGTATCCCCAGCAGCAGTCCAATCCCCCCAAGCAAGAAATTTTCCCGGTACACAATCTGTCCCACCTCACTCGCCGAGAATCCCAACACGCGCAGCGAAGCCAGTTCCCGCTGCCGTTCCGCCAGCGACACCGTCGTCAGATTGTATATCAACGAACAGGCAATCGCCCCCGCAAACAACACCAAAATCGTATTTGTTGTCACCATGCTTTTCACAAAGGTTTGCATTAAGGCTTTCAATGAGTCTTTTTTTATCTCGACCGACGATATGCCCGGCACATCCTTCAGTTGCTTGTTCAGATTCTGCTCTTCGCCTGCTTCCACGCGCATCAGCGCCGCATTCATCGCAAACGGTTCATCCAGCAGCCGGCTTAGGCTATCAATATTCATATACGCCGACATCCCCAGATATTGCCGCACCGTCTTCGACACCCGAACCCGCCGCTCTTTGTCCACTTTCCCCATCAGCGGCTTTAAAATCACCTCGTCCCCCGCCTGCACTTGCAGACACTCCGCAAGTTTATCCGACAAGACCAATCCGCTGTCGCCAATATCCACGGGGTTCCCCCGGTAATCCACGAGCCGCCGCAATTGTGCGCCTCGCGGCAACCCCTCCGTCACCACCTCGCGCTTCCGCCACCCGGAACGAATCTCCACCGGATACTGCAGCATCGGCTCTGCATACCGCACGTGATCGAAACGGCTCGTCTCATAAAAGGCCGCTTTGCCCCGTTCCACCGGAAAACCCGTCCGCATATCCTCCCGCTGAACCTCCTTAAACTGAAACTTCAACATATAATTCAGCGAATCCAACGTAAAAAACCCCATGATAAGAATTCCCGTCGCCACCATCACCCCCACAATATTCAGCATCGCACGGAATGCATTGCGCGACGCATTCCGCGTAATCATTTTCGTCGAAAACGACAGCCGCTTCCACAACCCCGTGAACCGCTCCAGCCATATCCGCCGCGCATACCGAGGCGCTTCCGCGCGCATCGATTCCGCCGGTTGGATCCCCACCACCCGCCGTACGGCCGACAATGCCCCCAATAGCGCCGCGAGAAACGCCAATCCCATCGACCGAAACACCACTTCCGGATAGATCCGCGTCACCAACACCGGAAAATGATAAAAATCGATGTAAATCCGTATTAAGCCGCTCGCCATCCACAATCCCACCAAAAATCCCCCTATGCACCCCGCCACCGTCAGCACCAACGCATACTTCAAGTAATACCCGGCTATCGCCGCATTGCTATACCCAAACGCCTTCAGCAACCCGATCTCCGTCCGCTCATTGCGCACCATCCGGTTCAACAACACCAGCAGGATCATCGATGCCATGGCCATAAAGATAATCGGGAGCGTGTTCGCCGAAACCTTCAGCCCCGCTATCTCTTCCGCCAGAAAGCGGTGCGACATCTGATGCTCCCGCTTGGTCTTCCCAAACACGCCATATGGCTTTAACAGCACCTCCGCATCATCCAGCACCTGATCCAGCCGGTTCGGGTGATCCACCGCACCAATTATGTTGTTGCAGGCCCCTTCCATCGACAGCGCCGACTCCGCGAAATCCTCCGGAACCCACAATATCCCAAACCGCTTCGGATCCGGAATCAATTCCTGCACATTCCGAAGCATATACACGTACTCCGGAGAAAGGCCCAATCCCACCACCCGCAACCGGTGTTTTTTATTATTCACCGAAATTTGGATCGTGGATCCCGGTTCCAACTTGTTTTCTTTTGCAAAGCGGTCTGACAGGATCACCTCGTTCTTCACCTCCGGCGAAAAATACCGCCCCCCCGTCAGACAAACATCATTCAGAACCGGATCATGCCGCGCCGGCATCGAAATCAACCGCCCCGCGCGCGGTTCATCCACATTCTCAATATCCACCGTCACGTCTTTTACAATACGGCCCCGCACCTGACGCACCCCGGATACTCCCTCCACCTTGTCCGCCGCACGCATCGGCGCGCGCTCCAGATAAATCTCAAAATCCGCGAAGCGATACTGCGCATAATACGTGTCGCGCGTCAACAGCAGGTTCTTATGCACCGACGCCAGACACAAATACCCCGCCGTGCCGCACAACACCACAATCGCCGTGGCCAGCGCCTGGCCCCACGACCATTTGATCGTCCGGACAAGCTTTTTGTTCAGTATCGTCATCGCTTCCGATCACTCACGCGGTTCCGCCACAACCTACCACTCCAAATGTTCCGCGCGCTTGCGTTCGCGGTTCTCCTTAATCTCATGGATGCAGCCATCCTTCATATGGATCACCCGGTGCGCCATGTCGCCGATCACCGCATTGTGCGTTATCACGATCACCGTCGTGCCCATGGCCGCATTAATGTCATCCAATACCTGCAACACAATCTTGCCGGTTGTAAAATCCAACGCGCCCGTCGGTTCGTCGCACAACAACACCTCCGGCTGCTTCGCTACCGCACGCGCAATCGCCACGCGCTGCTGTTCGCCCCCAGACAATTGCGACGGAAAATGCGTGCTCCGCTCGGTCAAATTCACCAGCCGAAGCGCCTCCGAGGCCTTCATCGCGTTGGTGCAAATCTCCGCCGCCATCTCCACATTCTCTTCCGCCGTCAAGTTTGGCATCAGGTTGTAAAACTGAAACACAAACCCAATATGATGTCGGCGGTATTGCGTCCGCTGGTGTTCTGTATACTGATCCAGCGATTCATCCCGGAACAACACCCGCCCGGATGTGGGCGCATCCAGCCCTCCAAGAATATTCAACAGCGTGCTCTTTCCCGAACCACTCGGCCCCAGCACCACCAGAAACTCCCCCTCCCGGACCTCCAGCGATACATCCCGCAGCGCGGGAACAAGCACCTCCCCCATCTGGTACTGCTTCCGGACATCCACTACTTTGAACAACGCTTTCTCCACCGGCCGGACCTCCAAAAAAATCACACCAAAGCTATGCTGTCAAAACATCTCATATCTGCTTATACTGTGAATCCAGCAAAAAAATTCAACGCTGCCGCGAAAAAATCAACGCCGAAGATGCATATCCAAAAAATGTATTAACGCCTCTAAATCTATCTCATGCCCGCCCCCGTGCACATGAAGCTCTGCCTTCTCCAGCACGCCAAAATCTTTATACGTCAACGAAACCTCTTTCATCGCCTTTTTGGCCAAAGGCACCGTAAACTGCGTCTTAGGTTCTTTCTTTCCATTTTGGCATTGCAATGCGCGCGGCGCCATCAGCGAATAAATATCCGGAAAATCCACCAATTCCCGAAGCCCATCAAACTTCCAGCACATGCAATGATTCTGCTCCATCTGATCCATATACGTGAGAAATCCCGCGCTCACCGTCGCGGAAATCCGCGGGTCCATCGCCCCCAGCCACATCGCCATCTCCCCTCCCAGCGACAATCCCGCACACCCCACCCGCTTTGCATCCACCTCCGGAAGCGAAACGAGATAGTCCACGCATCGCATCAAATCCCACAACCGCTCTCCCATCAACGTTCGCGCCGCCTCATATACCTCATGCTGCCCCACATCCGTGGAAATCACCACATACCCCCGCCGGGCCAACGCTTCCCCAAAATTCTTGTAAATGGCCTCCTTGGGGGTAAAGGGTGTGTTACGGTTGCCGCCATGGCCATGAATGCACACCACCGCCGGCGCCGTGCTTGCCATAGTTTCCGGTTTCGCCAACATCGCCTTCATCATACGGCCGGGGGTCGACCGCAACGTCATTTCCTGCAACGTGTAGCCTTCGCGCTTTTCCACGCCGCCCAAGACCGCATCCAAGGAAATCTCCGCCGGTTTCCCGGCCAGATCAGAAAGGTGCAGCAATGAAAACAATTTCGCGCGAACCGTCTGCTGCCAGGTCTCTGCATCGTTTCTGGTTCCCGGCGCATACCGCATCGTCCGCATCGGCTCTGCCGCCATCACTCCGCCACACACCACCACCAACCCTAAAACACCCGCTAACCATCGACTAAAAAACCGCCTTTTCATGCATTACTCCCTTCATACTCCTTCCATCATACTAAAAGTTGCACACCCATATCTCAAAATAACAACCGCCATTTTGCAAATCCCAAAACAAGTGGTGTAGCGTCTCTCTTGAACAGAAAAAACATCCAAAGGATACCCGGTGAAAAACATACCACAGAGTGTGAAAAACGCTGCCGCCGCTGCCGCCACGGTGGCCCTCTTCTTCATCCTTTTGGAAATGATCAAAGCATGCCGATCCTCCCTGTGGAGCGGAGCCACATGGAACGACTATCTCGGCATCCTTTGCGGATACCTCCTCTATTTCCTGTTTCTTTTTATCCTCATCCTCTTCATACAGCGAATACTAAACGTTGGACGCCCGAAACTATTTGCACTGCCCATCGCCATCCTCATCGCAGGAAGCGCCCTCTGGACTCTCTTAAGTCTCTGCCGCGAAATCTCCCCCACCTTCGACGATGCTATTGTGATCTCCGGCCTTTTCCTCTTTGCCGCCGCAATCTTCCTTCTTCCCGCCACCCAGCGTTTCACCATCGCGGATACGTGTCTCCTCGCCGGAAGCGCCCTCCTCGCCGGCATTTCGGCGCTCCTCGCTTCTGCCGACTTCTATCTCTTCCATGAAAACCGAAACCATTATGTCACCATAATCCCCATGATCTGGATGATGCTCTCAGCCCTTCCCGGCATCGGCGTCTGGCTATACACCCGCTCCGCTCGCGTGATCTACGCCCTTGCCATCATCCTGCTCCCCCAAGCGCTCGATGCCGTCTCCACCACGCCAGGCCACAAACCGGCCGGGAACAATCAGCCCAATGTAATCTTGATCGTCTCCGATGCACTACGCGCCGATTACCTCCGGCTCCATGGCGGCTCCGTACCTGCCCCCAACATCGAACGTCTCGCACGGGAAGGCGTTCTATTCGACAACGCCTATGCTCTCGCTCCCTGGACACTGCCCTCCATGACCAGCCTCTTCGCTTCCACTTATCCCCAAGGCCTTACCCCCAACATCGACGGCACATTCTGGCTCTCCCAAATCTGGCAATATGGCGTGCAACCCACCCATCCTACGCTCGCTGAACTCCTCAAAAAACGCGGCTACACCACCGGAGCAATCACTTCCAACGCCCTCATGTGGTCCATTCCAGGCCTCATGAACGGATTCGACACCCGCGCCAGCGCACACCCCATCCTCCTTGCCCAAGAAGGTTTGTTCCGGCATCTCCCTTTTCTCCAGGATTTCCTCGCCAAATTCTTTCCGCCCCTGGACGGACTCCGCCCCCATAACGCCTGCGAAGATATGGCCCACTACTCCCATGCCTTTCTCGCCCGCGCCCGTTCAAAAAATTTCTTCCTCTGGACCCACTATATCGATCCACACGCTCCCTATGATCCCCCCCAACAATTCCGCCCAAAAGAAAAAGGGCCCTGGCCTTTCTTCTATCCCTTTGCCGGAGGCGAACGCTGGAACATCCCCAAACAAGGTCCAGGCTTTTCCATCCGCCAGGAAGATCAGCCCTATGTCCGCGCCCTCTACGAAGGTGAAATTCAATATATTGACAAACTCGTAGGACAACTGATCAATCAATTGGACACCCTCGGCCTCCGATCCTCCACCTATATCTGCTTCACCTCCGACCACGGCGAAGAACTCTGGGATCACGGAGACTGGGGCCATGGACATACCGTCTATCAAGAGCTCCTCCGCGTGCCCCTCATCATCGCCGGCCCAGGAGTAAAACCTCAGAGGATTGCCGACCCCGTCTCCGCCATCGATCTCATCCCCACGCTCGCGGATCTTGTCGGAGAACCCAGACTCCCCCAATGGAAAGGCGCCAGTTTCGCCGAAGCACTCCGTGGAAATGCCCCCTACACGCCTCCGCAAGCCATCTTCGCACAAGGCACCAGCAATCGCGCCTATCCCAATCCCTTCCAAACCGTCATCTCCGGCGACTGGAAACTCATCCGAAAAGCCGGGACCCAGGAAGTTGTCTTGTTTGATCTTCATAATGACCCTAAAGAATCGCATGACCTCAGTGCAGACCAACCGGAACGCGTCCAGGATCTCTTAAAACGTTTGGAATCATGGCTGGCATCTTACCCCTCCACCTTCCCTCCCCCCGCCGATGCCAATACCCTGGATCGCGACAAAGTCGACCAACTCCGCGCCATGGGATATCTCTAAGCGCGTTACACGGCCCCCCGCGCCTGAAAAACCGCACTGATGGTCTTCAATAAAATTACACAATCCTGAACGATAGACCAGGTATCAATATACTGCAAATCCAAGTCAATCCATTCCTGAAACTTCAAATCGCTTCGCCCGCTCACCTGCCATAACCCCGTCATCCCCGGCTTGACACTCAACCGACGCCGCTGATCCCACGATTGTTTCTCGATCTCGTCCCGCGGCAAAGGCCGCGGTCCCACCAGGCTCATCTCCCCTTTCAACACATTAATCAGTTGCGGGAATTCATCTATGCTGTACTTGCGGATAAACCGGCCCATACGGGTTACCCGCGGGTCATTCCGTATCTTAAATACCGGACCATCCGCTTCATTCAGATCTTCCAACTCCTTCTTCAACGCCTCCGCGTTCGATACCATCGAACGAAACTTCACCATCCGGAACCGCCGCTGGTTAAGCCCCACCCGGTCCTGGGCAAAAAACACCGGCCCAGGCGAATCCAGTTTTATGCACACCCCCACAATCAAAAACAACGGCGAAAGCAACACCAGCAAAAACAACGAAGCAAATACATCTATCGTCCGCTTCAATGCCAACTGAACCCCGCTGTCCGGAGCATTCGACAACGAAAGCATCGGTATGTTCTCTATATGATGCAAACGGCTCGTCGCTATACGCAACGGAAACAGATCCGCCACCATCCGAACCGCTATCCCCAGCCCAACGCAATAATGCGCCATGCTCTGGATCAACTCATAACACGACCGAACCGGAAGGCAAATATGCACTTCATCCACCACATTGTTCGCCAACACCTTCTCCAAATCCTTAAAACCGCCCAAATACGAAATCCGGTGTTCAAACTCCCGGAGCATCTTCATCCGGCCCGCATCATCATCCAACAAACCAATAATCTGATATCCCATCCGGGGATGACGCAACAACGAACGAATCAGCCGCAGCGTACGCTCATTCGCCCCCACCACCACTACATACCGTATATTCAGCCCCCACTGACGAACCCCCCACAGGCAAAGACACAACAACGCCCGGTACACCGCAAGAAACACAATGGAAAATACCCCGAAATACGTGAGCACCGTCGTCTCCGCCTCGACTGATTTCCAGTACAATACCGCCAACCCGCAGAATGCAATCGATACCAATCCCGCTTTCGCCACTCCCGACAATTGAAAAAATAAATCATCCTTCCGCCCCGCACGGAACAAATGCAGCGACAACGCCACCCAAAACCACGTCACAAAAAACGCCCCCGCATAAATAGTATGCTGGGCAAAATGCTCCATTAAACTAATATCCGCGGCCGGGTCATGCGTGAACAGCGTGGCCAGAAACGTCGCCAGCAAAATGCACCCGCTGTCCAATAACAAAAGAAGCAATGCATACGGTATGGAATGTTCTTTAAATATACTCACAGGTCATTCCCCTTCAACGAAGCCGCCGGCGAACCGGATGATTTTACTCTGCGTCTTGACTTCGTCATCATTTCGTCCATCCATTATAGACACGACTTCCCAAAAGCTGAATTCCTCAAACTGCTCTTTCCTCATACAGCTTCTGGGGGGGAATTGGGAGAACACCCGCTGATATACCGCTCTGTGCGGGGCAACCGGGTCAATAAAAAGGAAGCATGATCAAAACATTCTCTTTCCCGATTTGCCTCTTGTTCCTCCAACAACACCGTGCTCCGCCGTTCCGACGGAATAAACAACAACGGATTAACCGCTGTACACATAACCAGTTCATACTTCACTCCGCCCGGGGGTATGGAAGAAGAACCCGTGCTCGCCGTCTGCGCCATAAGTGCCTGAAAATCCAATATATCCACCCGCCCATCACCATTCACATCCATCCCCAACGGCGGAACGTTCGCCAGCAGCGACACCGCCACCGCCTGGATGTCCAATACATCCACACGGAAATCGTTGTTCACATCGCCACTGAAGGGAAGTGTCATGGATGGACCGCATAGAGCGCTCAGGCCGAAGATTACAGCCATCCCTATGGATATATACCGTCGCGACATCGGTTTCTGAATTCTACTCCTGCTAAATTTATATCAAATTGCACCTGTTACGTCAATCTTCTTATAGTACCGCATAGTTGCAATAATCAACGCTAACTAAGTTTATTGAAACTGTTTAACGCAATCTTGGTTGACCATCCATCCTGTCCCGCTCCCACTTTTTGCCACTCCCCCCCTCAACCAACACTAGTTGGACCATCCCCACCCAAAGCATGTACACTCTTTTCAGGAAAAAGCGCCATGGACTTGAAAGATACTTTTTACAATACGATTTTACCCCACGTGGAACGCCCTTCCCGTTACTTGGGGAATGAGCTGAATTCTGTCCATAAGCCCAAGAATAACGTTAACCTCCGGGTGTGTCTGTTTTTCCCGGACCTCTACGAACTCGGACTGGGAAACCTGGGGTTGCACATACTCTACGCCATCCTGAACGATCAAGAGGGCGTTTGGGCAGAACGCGGCTACTCCCCGCGCCCGACATGGAATCCATGCTCCGCAAGCACCAAGTGCCCCTCCTCATGTACGAATCCAAAGATCCTCTGACCGAGGCCCATCTCATCGGATTCACCCTCCAATCCGAACTCACCTATACCAACATACTCAATGCCTTGGATCTCGCCGGTCTACCCCTTCGAAGCGCAAATCGCAGTGAACACCACCCCCTGATCTTCGCCGGAGGCCCTGGCGCATACAATCCGGAACCCCTGGCCCCCTTCATCGACTTTTTCGTCATCGGCGATGGAGAAGACGCCATCCTCGAAATTATCCAAACGCTGAAACCACTCAAAAACACCTCCCGCCAAACCAAGTTGGAGGCCGTGGCGCAAATCCACGGCATATATGTCCCTGGCCTATATCCTGTCGAAGAATTGCCCGATGGTCAGATCTTACCGGCAGCGAGTGGATCCAAAATCCGCAAACGCTTGACCAGAAACCTGGACACCGCGCGCTATCCTTCAAAATACATTGTCCCCTTCACTCAATTGGTCCATGACGGAGCCAGCCTGGAAGTCTTGCGCGGTTGCACCCACGGTTGCCGGTTCTGCCAGGGCGGCATCATTAACCGCCCCGTCCGCGAACGCACCCTCGAAACCATCGATGCCCTCATGCGCGAAGTAATTGCGGAAACCGGACTGGACACCGTCTCCCTTATCTCCCTTTCCACTTGCGACTACTCACGCATCCGGTCTCTCGTCCAACAGGCCGCGCACCGCGCCCACGCCGAAGGCATTTCCGTATCCCTGCCCTCACTCCGCCTCGATTCCTTCGCTGTCGAACTGGCCGATTACCTCGCCGGAATCCGCCGAAGCGGCCTCACCTTCGCCCCGGAAGCCGCCACACCCCGCTTGCGCGCCGTCATCAACAAATTCATTCCCGACGAAGACCTGATCAACCTTGCCTGCGAAGCCTACCGCCGCGGCTGGGGCCACATCAAAACCTACTTCATGATCGGGCTCCCCACCGAAACCGATGACGACGTTGCCGCCATCGCCGATTTGTGCCTCCGCACCCTCCAACAGGGGCGTAAAATCACTAACCGAGCCATGGTCCACACCGGCGTTTCCACTTTTGTCCCCAAACCTTTCACCCCCTTCCAATGGGCGTCCCAAATTTCCCCCGAAGAAACCTTCCGAAAACAACACATTCTATCCGACGCCTTCCATCGCAACCGGGGCATTAAATTCGGACGCCACTCCCCAGAAAGTTCGTTCATTGAAGGCCTTATCGCCCGCGCCGACCGCCGTTGCGCGGATCTCATCGAAGCCGCATGGAGAAACGGGGCCAGATTCGACACCTGGGACGAACACCTCAACTTCCCCGCATGGCAAAAGGCCATCGAAGAAACAGGCTTTGATCCGGCTTTTCAATTCCGTGAACGCGCCCTCGATGAACGCCTCCCCTGGGACCACATCGATGCGCTCATCCCAAAAACGTGGTTTCAAGATGATTGGCGCCGCGCCATGGACCTCCAATATGCCCGCGATTGCCGCTACGGAAAATGCAACCTCTGCGGCATCATGCAGCAGGAACCCGATCTCTGCAAAACCATGCTTGCGCGACAGAAAATCATGGAACAAGATACCGCCTTGCATCGCGAACCCGCCAAAACACCCGTGGCCAAAGATCCTATCCAGCGCATCCGTCTGCGTATCGGACGCAAGGGCGAAGCTCGATTCCTGAGCCACCTCGAACTCCAAAATGCCTGGATCCGGGCCTTCTGCCGCGCCCATATGCCCGTCGCACAATCCCAGGGATTCCATGCCCATCCCCGCATCAGCCTGTCCACCGCCTCACCCGTCGGAGAAGAAAGCGAAGGCGATTACCTCGACGTACTCCTGGACAAATTCATTTATCCCGATGAGATGCTGGACGCCTTGCATACGGCGCTTCCACCCGACCTGCTGGCCATGGAAGCCACCGATGTGCCCCTGCGCGGTCCCTCGCTCATGAGCCTCGTTGACGGCTTCGAATACACCCTCCACACTACCGCGGATATAGAGGCTATCCAGCAAAAAATTGACACTCTGCTCGCTCAAAACTCCGTGCTCGTGCAACGCCGCGTGAAAGATCCCGCCAGCAAAAAGAAGCCCGGTCAGGAAGGCACCGCCCCCTTCGATATCCGCCCCCTAATCGAAAAACTGGCCGTCAAACAAAAAGACGAATCGGAAACCATCCTCGAATTCAATACGCATGTGAAAGAGGGCCGCCACGCCCGGCCCAAAGAAATTATTCTATTATTAGACCTTGACCCCGCAAAAACCCGCATCGTCAAACGCAATACGCGCTTACTGCCTTAGTCTGGATATCTCACCAGATATTCACCCTGTTTTTTCAAACTCTTTGAGATGCGAGGAGGCGTCCCCGCCGACGCGGCAATCTCGGAACCAAGTTAACTTCACCACGCGTCAGCACAGACGTAGATTATAACAATGCAAGAGGGAAGACTGGGAGGACTGGGAGGACTGGGAGAATGGGACCGATAGGACCAATAAGACTAATTGATACGATGGAAGCAGGGGAAGCATATATATGCAAACGATAGCGGTGGCGATAACCACATGGATGTGATCGGGTGTTTCTTCTCTGTTCACCCCGGCCTTCCGACGGGTGGGCAACTCGCAATGACAAGGATGTGAAGTTGATATGCCAATATCATTTTGCATCCATCGCTAAAATATTCCGGGATAGCTTCTATTCATCAAACAGTGCGTAACAAATACCACCAGATTTCTTTTTCGTGTGGTTCGTGTTTTTCGTGGTAAGACAAAAAATCGCTTGGTGCGTAATCTGGGCCATGTATTCACTCAATACATGCGGGAAAATGCACTTGCCCGACACACATTGCTTTGCTATAGTACACACCCTGAGCACAGAATACATCATGTGATCCTTTCGCGTGATACGCCAGGCAATTCCAGGAGGTTCGGGAATCGCCTGAAAAAGATACTCGGGAAGTTTGGTGCTGATGGAAAGGCGGGAACGATGGGAACGATAGAAAATTTCGCGCTACTAGGGGATTCGCCTGTGTTGGAAGCAGGCCGGGAAGACTGGCTGGGCTATGGGGCCACGGCAATAGTGTTGGCCCGTGCGGCCATTGAGACAAGCAATCCCCTCACGATTGGCGTATTCGGCGAATGGGGCACGGGCAAAACAAGCCTGATGCGGCTGATTCAACGGGAAGTAGATAAAGACGAGAATACGGCGGCCGTGTGGTTCAACGCCTGGCAATATGAGAAAGAGGAACATCTAATTGTTCCACTGGTGGCCACCATCAACAAGGAATTGGATAAAGACTGGAAAGCAGAGATTAAAGAGGGAGCCAAAAAACTAAGAGACGCCCTGCGGGCCATCGCCTATGGGTTTTCCGTGAAAGGGAAGGTGGGCATTCCCCTGATATCCGAAGCGGAAGTCAATTTATCGGGCAAGGACATGATTGCCCGGTATCAGGAATTAACCAAAGACAGCGTATTGGATCGGAGTCTGTACTTCGATGCATTTGAGAAGCTCAAAGAATGCGTAAAACAAAGCGGCGCCCCGCGCATCGTTATTTTTGTGGACGATCTGGATCGCTGCATGCCGGACAAGGCGGTTCAGTTGCTGGAAGGAATCAAGCTGATTCTGCATCAGCCAGGGTTCTCGTTTGTGTTGGGGCTGAACGAAGTCATAATCGACGCCTATATCAAAACCAAGTATGAAAAAGAATTGAAGATTGAGGGAACCCATTACGACGACTATCTCGATAAGATGGTGCAGGTAAAAATCCCCGTGCCCGCGCGCGACACCAAAGAGATGGAAGAATATATTGAGCGTTTGTTAAACGAAGGCAAGATATTCGATGGGAAAGATAAGGCGGCCTTTATCCCATTGATTGCAGACGCCTGCAACCACAACCCTCGGAAAGTGGTTCGGCTTTTAAATCGCATTATGGTGACGTCCAGGATCGGCGCGATTGAAAAGAAACCGTATGATCCGGAGGGGCTTTTGCTGGATATTGCCACGGATGAACCCCGCTATCGCGATTTTAGAGAGGCTCTGGATGTGACAGTGATTTTTAAAGATACATCCGAGGCGCAAACCATTGGCCAATTCCTGGCGAAGACACTCGAAGGATCTCAGAAAAATCGCCATGAATGGAATAATGATATGCGTGCGGTATCCCTACTTAGCATGCAGGAGATATTTAACCGGGCCATAGACGTTATCAAAGAAAATGAACATTTATTCCAACTGCTGAAATCAACTGTCGGGAGGGAGTGGCTTTCCAACAGTACCCTCCGCAACACGTTGCGAAAAGCCGCGGAACGTACCCGCGCGGAGAAACGCGGGGAGGAAGAATCCCCACAGGCAGCAAAGGCCGAACTCAGCGATCCCATTCAAACCCTGCTGAAGAATATGGTTCCCATTTCTGGCGGGACATTCAATATGGGAAGTGAAGAGTATGATCGGGAAAAACCGGTGCATGAAGTAACCTTAAGCGCCTTTGAAATCGGGGCAACACAGGTGACACAGGCGCAGTATGAGGCAGTTATGGGAAAAGGAATCAATCCTTCCTATTTTAAGCATCCTGACAATCCAGTGGAGACGGTTAGTTGGGAAGAGGCCAAGGCCTTCTGTGAAGAATTGAGCAAATTGACCAGGAAGAAGTTTGTTTTACCGACGGAGGCACAATGGGAGTATGCGTGCCGGGCTGGAAGCGATACGCGGTTCTGTTTTGTAAATGAAGAGGATAAACTGGAAGAATATGCGTGGTATAATAAGAACTCGGAAGGCCGTCCACATGCCGCGGGAAGAATGAAGCCCAATGCATGGGGCCTCTATGATATGCACGGGAATGTCTGGGAATGGTGCAATGATTGGTATGGCGAGTATTCTGCAGGTCCACAAACTGACCCGGAAGGGCCTGCGTCGGGTCCGGGCCGGGTGTTGCGCGGCGGTTCGTGGAGCGATTACAGTGGACGCTGCCGTTCTGCCTCTCGCTACAGCATCACTCCGGGCACCCGGAGCTACAGCATGGGGTTTCGTGTTGTGCGGATTCCGTAACGCTTTTTTCTGTATCCCTTTATCCCTGTGCCCTGTGCCTCTTTACCCTTTTCCCGCGCGAAGCGCGGGGAAATTTTATAAAATTCCCCTCGCTCCAACGTTTGAACAAGCATACCCCCAAAGCTGTGCTTTGAAATGTGCCAAACTTTCTTCCCTGAATCGTCAATGAAGATACTCCGGTGTTATGCCAAGAAAGTGGCCATGATCGGGAGGGCGAGGCTCGTCCACTTGTGGAGGATTTATCATAAACGTCCGGTGAAGTACGTCTTCCTCGCAGGGGCGATTCGAGGGAAAATAGCGTTATTGCACAGGAGGTTAAGGCAGGCAAGAACACCCCAATTGACGTTACTCTGTAAGAGTTCCATAAAATATTTTGTACAACTCTTTCAGAGTATCGTTCATCGGGGGATACATGCGACCCAGGGTAGCGAAGCGCAACCGCTGGGCTGTGTTGTCCATCCCCTGCGGGGAAGAATGCAGAGGGCATCGTGGACCCAGGGTGGCCATCATGTCTTAATCAATCAGCAAAATCAATCAGTATCGGGAGCCTCGCCCTCCCGGCCTCGCATTTAACTTTCTTTTGCGAATCGCCGCCAACGTTGGTCACGTGTTATCAATAATCAATTCATATAAAATCGTCAAAAATCTTGTCTACTCTTTTCTCTTTCTTCCCGATGTCATCATCAACGCCAATGCCCCGGACAGTGTGAGCAGTAAATCGCCCGGTGAGATTCCGGCCATGGATCCCGGGGCAGCTTTATTCCCAGCGCATCCACAGTCCTTGCCCGGTTCGCCTTCGCCTTCGCCTTCACCCTCCGGCGCACCTTCGGCTTGCCCTTCGGCTTCTCCTTCTTCGATGGCGCCTTCGCCCTCGAGTGAACCTTCACTTTCCACTTGCCCCTCGCCTTCAACCTCACCCTCGATTTGTCCTTCAATCTGTCCTTCCTCTTCCCCTTCCGGCGGCACGCCCAGGGTATTGAACACTTCATTCGTCTCAATCGCCGCATTTTGATCAAAAACAATCGACGCACTATTCACAATCCGGGCAGCCTCCGGCGCATCCGCCCGGGGCAGAATCGAGAACGAGACGTGTCCCTCCCCGCGATGGGTATCATCATTCGGCGGCAGCAGCCCCGCCAGCGCATCTTCCGGCAATTCGCCGGTATCCGGGTCCAGTGTGCGGAATTTCCACTCCACTTTCCCATTCACCGAATTCATAGTCGCGGCAATATCCACCCACCACGCCTTGCTCACCTCCGGGCGGTAATCCGCAATCGTCTCCCGCGCGCTCAATACCCCTGCATCCGGCGGAACATCCACCAAATAACTCCCCCACTGAATGTCTGTTAACCGGAAGGTTGACCAATCAAGATACTCACTCAAATAGTCCGTCACAATGACCTCTTGCGCGGGCGCGGAGGCTGTCGGCTTGTTCTCAAAGAAAATACTATAGGTCAGCAGTTCACCCCTCGGCACCCAATGGCCTTCTCCCGTGCCCGGCACACCCGTCTTTTCATTCGGATCATCCGGGAAGAGCAACTCCGGATCTCCAAGATACTCCCAAATGGGATCATCATGCGGAATCAACATTTCCTTGCCCGCTTTCAGCAGCGGATCTGTCGCCCACGGATTGCGCGGCGCCGGCGTATACCAATCGTCATCCCGCAGGGAGGCCACATAATCATCGGTGAGTTTATCCGCAATAACTTTTGTCGTACCCAGCACAAACAAGGTAGCTCCAACCGGCGTGGGTGCTCCAATCGTGAACGCAATCAGTCCGCCGCCCCACAACCCCCAATTTACATCGGCCCGCCAATCATCATACGGATCCGGCGTCTTGCGCGCATCATCCTCGGCGAACGCGGCGGCAATCCCCCCCGTAACCGAGGTGAAATAACCCGCCACATTGTTCGCCACACTGCCGTCCGGCGCAAAATTGCCCAAGTACCCAATGATATACTCGCCAAGCGCCTGAACATCCGCTGCCTTAAACTTGGACAGACTCTTGGGCGGATGATAATCCCCGTTGGCGCCTTGTCCCGGCGTTGGCGTCAGGGTTTGGTTGGTCTCGGTATCCGTGTTCGCGCCTCCGCCATACACGAGACCCGTGCCATCCGTATTGGAACCGTTTTGTCCTCCGGTTTGATACGTGGTTCCCGATCCCTGTTTGGCTCCGGACAACACCCGCCCAAACGGATCGTACTGATATTCCGCTATCACCGCCCCTGCCGAATCCGTAAGCTGCGCCGTGTTCCCGTCCGCATCAAAGGCATAATAATCGGCGGCGCCGCTGCCATTGATACGCGCCACAAGGCCATATCCAATCACGTTTGACGCGATAAGATTCCCGGTCCCATCAAATTCCGCGATGGCCCCGCCCCAACCTTCCAGACCCGGCGCAAACCGCTTCGTCTCGCCATTATGCGTAACAGACGTCCGCTGGCCCAGTGCATTATAGGTATATTCCCAAACGTCTCCCGCTGAGGTCTCCACCCGCACCAGCCGGTTGTCATAATTGTACTGATACGTGGTTGTACCGGAACCGCCGGTGCGCGAGGCGCGATTCCCATTTTCATCATACGTAAACGCCGCTTCACCCGCCTGCAAATACTGATTCAGCGCGCCTGTGCTGTAATCCTGTGAAGAGGCGCCCTCGGTGCTGTTCATGCGATTTCCAGCAGCATCATAGGTAAAGCTTTGCGAATGGCCATCCGGATACGTCACCTCCGTGAGCCGCCCCGCGGCATCATATCCGTAGAACCAATCACCATCAATGGTAGACATCGAAATGACCCGCTCCGCAGCGTCATACTCATATTCAAACCGCGACTGAACCCCGCCCGATTCATTGTAGTTTACAATGCTTGTGATATGGCCTGCGGCATCGTACGAATAATCGGTGTAGGTCCCGTTTCCTTTCGTTTCACGCGACAAACGCCCGTCCGCAGCATATTCATACCCCGCCAACTCACCCACGCCTTCCTGCCACAGGTGCGTCAGCCGGCCTTGCGCATCATAGTGATACTCCAACACCACCCCGTCACTGCCGGAGCGCCGTGTCTTTAAGCCCGCATCGTTGTATTCATAGGCAAACCACATTCCATCCGGATAATCGATTCTATCCGGGAAACCGCGATCATCGAAGGAGATCGAAATGGCGCCGGTGGCGTCAGTAACCGCCACAAGCTGTTGTGCGTCATTATACGCACACGTTACTTCGCTTCCGTCCGGATACACCTTGCGCGTTACCTGGCCATGATTATTGAACTCAAAATCAAAGACTTCGCCCTTGCGGTTGGTGTAATGCGTGAGATTGCCTTGTTCGTCATAATCAAAACTCTCATACGTACCGTCCGCAAACGTGGCCCGCCGCACACGCCGCTGACCGTTGTATTCAAATTGCAGCGCATTCCCCTTGGCATCTATGACCGACTTGGGCATCCCTGTGTCCGCATTCATCTGTATCGTTGTCTCATTCCCTAACGGATCGCGAATCACACTCGACGAAAGATCCTGCTGATGCTCTGATACGTGCCCAAGACCATCCGTTACCCGCGCCAGATGGCCATCGTTCCAATCATACTCCAGCAGAACAACAGACCCATCGGATTTTTGGACACGCACCACGCGGTTGGTGGCATCCGGAGACAGCACGACTACAGGTGTGGACTCACCGCCAAAGATGATGGATACCCGCCCATTGTCATCATACGCATAGGTCCGGCGATCCGCACTGCCATCACTATAATCCGCCGCAAGCCGCCCATAGGCATCATAATCAAAATGGCACACCGAACCATCCGGGTGCACCGTGCTGCGCAATGCATGATCCGCAGGGCTTCCGGTGTCCCCGTTATACGTGTATTGAATCACACGCCCTGCCGCATCCGTCACACTTACAAGGTGCTCATTCGACGCATCATACGCAAACGTTATATGACGTCCGGCCTGATCCGTAAGCTGCGTGAGCCTTCCCGATGTACTGTATTCCAATTGGAACGCATCGCCGCCGGAATGCCGCATCTCAACCAGCCGCCCTTGATCATACTGTGCCGTGAGACTGTTCCCGCGCACATCACTCAGGGTATCCAGTCTTAAGTCCGCACGAAATGTATACACAACCCCATTGATATCCGTTAGCCGGTATAGGCCGCCCTCCTTCACAAGATGCCCCCGGTCTCCTGAACCCAATGCCACAAAGGAACCATCCTCTTTTTCTTGGAAGAACCGTTGGCCGCCTGTTCCATCATGGAAGACACCCCCCCCATCCCCATCCACCTCCAAATACATGTCTAGAGAATGCGTCCAACCATAGCCCAAAGGCCCCAGCTTCAGGCGATCTCCAATCTGGCCCCGGTACACCCGTGCAAACGCCAACCCCATGCCTTTCTCAGGACAATACGCATCCAAGGCACGTGCCAGACAAGGCCGCACCGGCAGCCCAATGATCTTGCGCATTTCATATAGCGTCAATTCATATACCGACCAATACAACCCTCCCTGCGAACTAAGGTACTCCGCATTCTTGCGCAGTTGTTCGGCATACTCACCCCACGTAGTCCCCAAATTCTGCTGCAACAACGGCCAGATTCGCGTCCACAACGCATCCTCGATATTCGCCGGGCGCATATTCGCCTCCTGTGCATCCCAATCAATCACAACACTCGGATCACTCTGCACGCTCACATCGAAATCCAGCCGCTGATGCGCGTGGCCATCCCCAAATACCTGGACTGGAATACGCTGGCTTGCCCCAGGCTCGCAGGTGGAAACGCCACCGCCATTCTCATCCGGAGTCAATCCCAGGATCTGGATCGGCTGTGTGGACCACGGCGCATTTTGTGAGAGGCGCATCGGCATATTGTCTCTCGAAGTAATGGTAAAAATCGGCGCGGCCATATCCGCCAAGCCGATATTCTCAAATCCGAACCACAACGAAAACGGACGCAATCCCCGCGCATACGCAGGCGCCTCCACCGTCGTCGTCAATTGCGCCGGAGCGCCCGCCACAATCTCCAGCGTTTGCGGCAACACCAATTCTTCATTGTCCGGCCATACCACCACCACGGTTACCGCCTGCGGAGCCAGTCCGTTCAGATCCAACGTCACTGTCAACGAAGACAAATCAAAAGAGGCCGGCGTGAACGTCCGCAACACCGCCCCTGTGCCGCTGCGCAATTCGATCCGCATCCCGTCTTCAAACCCAAGCCCGGAAATACGCACCGTCGTGCTCCCGGCATTGCCCCCTGCATGATGGCTGATATCCGCCAAATACCGGTCCACGCTCAGACATTCCAGGGTGAACTTTCCCTGATACGCTTTCGCCCAATAGGAATAGAACACACTCAAGTAAAAATCCCCCGAACCCGGCGCGGGTATCAGCATCTCCACCATGCCATCGGATTTCTGCGCCCCGCGCCAGTCATATTCCACCAACGTCGGAAAATCGCCCCGCCGTCCTATCAGCGTCCAATCTCCCGAAGATCCCTCGGGCGTCATTCGCACCACTATATTCAATACCGCCCCTGCCTGAAGCTTTAACCGGAAATCGCTGTATTCCAGCGAATACACATCGCTTTCCGCCACCTCCCCAAGGGTGATATCACGCGCTTCGCGATTGGCCGGAGGGAAACCCGTATCGAATACCAGACCCTTCATGTCATCGGTCCCTGCAAGTAACACCTGTATCCCGTCCCGCGACACCGAAACAGCATCGCACCCAGAACCGCCCATAACAGGACCAAACGACGAAACAGCCGCTCCGGCCAACAGATCCCACAAAACCGCATGACCCTTCTTCAATCCTGCAAACGCATGAACTCCATCCGGAGCCGCCGCAAGGCTCATCACCGGCGAATCCCCAGTCAGCGTGCTCAATTCTCCACCTGTCGCCGCATCATACATCACAATATTCCCCGTGCTGCATCCGGCAAGGAAACGCTTGCCATCCGCCGTGAATGCCACACTGAGCACTTCCCCATACGGATGCGCCGGATTAAAGGAATATACTTCATCGCCCGTCTGCGCATTGAAGATCTTCGCCGTGTTATTCAGGGCCGCCGTGCCAATCTGGGAGCCATCCGGGCTAATCGCCACCGACATCACCGCATCCTCGTTTGCCGTGCAATCCGTGCGCACCACCCCCGTTTCTATATTCCACAACTTCGCCGTTCGGTCAGACGACCCCGTCAATACATGAATGCCGTCCGGCGAAAATACGGCCCCGCGGATCGTATCATTGTGCCCTTCCAATACGCGCGCCTCCGTTCCCGTGGCCACATCCCACAACTGCACTTTGCCATTGGTTAGTCCTGTCAATGCCGTTGTGCCATCCCGCGAATACGCCACCGTTGTGCATCGTTGATCCAGTTCCGTAAAAATCCGCACTGCCCGTCCGGCACGCACATCCCACAACCGTGCGCTATACTCAAAGGATGTTATCGAACTGCCGCCTATCACCCGGCTTCCATCTGGAGAAAAGGCCCCCCGCGACACCGTCTCCGCCGCTTGCTCGTGCTGCATCAAAAGCGGATTCGGCGCCGCATCGTAACTCACCAGCGCATAGGGATCCCCCTGCCCTGTGCCGCACGCTAACACTATCCGATCCCCATCCGGAGAAAAGCCCCAGCAGCCAACCCGATTCTTATACTCAAACCGGTTTAACAACGCCTCCGTTGCCACGTCCCATATATACACATCGTCATATCCGCCGATCAGCGCTCGGGTCGAATCCCCGGATAACATGATATCTTCCGAACCGTAGAAATCCACCTCGCCCGGCGGGTCAAACCGCTGCAATTCTGTTCCGGTCACCATGCTGACAATGGCTGCATATTGCATATCCGGCTGCTGCAGGCACAATGCCCGTGACAAATCACCGCTAAAATCCATCACCTCCCATCCTGGCAGTTCCAGCGTGCGGATCAATGCACCGGTCCGTGCATTCAAGAAACGAAGGGTGCAGGAGAGTATCCCGCCATACCCTCCTTCCGTGTGCATCGTCACCAGCGTCCGGTTATCCTGGGAAAAATGCATCAATTGAACGGAATCCGTCTGATCAGGGGCCGGGAGCGCTTCTCCCGTCATGGCATTCCAAAGTTGGCACACGCCGGTGTTTGACCAGCCCCCGGCCCCCACCATCGTCCCGTCAGGCGAATACACGCCGGTCTGCGCACTTATGCCGGATTCAAACGCGCGGATATGCCCGCCTGTTTGCGCATCCCATAAATCCGCCTGTTTGTTAAAAACGGTAAACAGTTTTGTGCCGTCTGGAGAATAAGTAATGTATGCGGTATCGGAGTTAAAAATATTGGGAAGGTCCACGGTAAAAGACGCCCCTGGCGCTTCCATCACGGTGTTGTATTGACATACCTGCATTTGCTTTTCACTTTCGTTATACACCGCAACCGCCACCGTGGCGCCATCGGGCGCAAATACGGCGTGAACCCCCTCATGAGCAATCGGTATGGCCGGATACCGGCCAAACGAAGCCACATCGAACACGTCCACAATACCGGTATCCGCAAACAGAGTCCCAGAGCCCGAAGATCTTTCAACAAGGTTAAAGGCCGTCACCGCTCGCTGGCCGTCCGGTGAAATGGCGCTCACCTTATCACTCACGGTCCTTTCATTGCTGCTCAGCAAACGATCCGAGAGGGGTAGCGTGCCATAGTAAATCCGCCGCTGGACATCTGCGAGGGTATGCCCATCGAAGATTACTTTGCCGCCATCCGGCGTGAAGAGAATCGAGTTCGCGCCATAAAATGTCTTCTCCAACTGCACGCCGGACGCCGCATCCCATACCGTCGTAATCTGAACCTCCCACGTCGTGCTCCACCCCTGATGCCGGTAATTCGAACTCACGAACGCCTGGGTTCCGTCCGGGGTCAACGAAGCGCTGATCACATATAAAAACGACTCATACTCATCAGGACGATCCGGCGGCGTAAAATGTGCCTCCGGCGTCAACGAGGCCGTATCCCACACCCGCACCCCGCTGTCGCAAACCGTAGTAAACCGGGACCCATCCGCGTTAAACGATACTTGCTTGACTTCTTTTTTATCCTCGTGCATCAGGGTATTCAACAATGCGCCCGAATCCGCATCCCATATCGAAATGGTTCCCACGGGATCCGTATAGACCGTCTGCTTATGATGATTACAGGTAAGAATCCGCTCGCCATTTTGAAAGAACGCCACGTCATTTACCCGATCCCCCACCGTGAACGTCCGTACCACCTCCCCCGTCGCTGTATCCCAAAGAACTGCCTGGCCCACCGTCGTGCCATCCGCTTGGAGGGTTTGCCCCCCTGTCAGCACATGCGCGCCGTCCGGCGCATACACAATCGACGTCATCGATCCCGTCGTCCCCGCAAATACCTTCACCGGCTCCCCGGTATCGCTCTTGATTATCCGCACCAGCGACGCTTGACAGGCTATTGCCAACTCCGTACCCTCCGGAGAAAACACCACATCCGCTACCTCCTGCCCCCCAAGCACCTGCGTGGGAATCCGCTGTATGTCCTGCGCCTGCACCGTAGCCCAGCCAACCCCAAACACCCCAAAAAAACAAAAGAATATCCACTGCATACTGCTTGCACAACGCATACCTGCGCCTCCCAGCGAGGAGCATCATGCACCCGGCCCCTCACCCGTTTTACTTCTGCCCAGTTCTGCCAACAACGGCACAACTACTCTACCCTTTCCCCGCTCCCGCGTCAATTCTTTTGGAAATGGCGGCGGAAATTGGTTTATAACTACAGGTAAAACATCTGACAATGCGAGGGCGGACTATGCAAAAGACGATTGCATTAATCGGGGCCTTGGATACCAAGGGCATGGAATACGGCTTCGTCAAACAATGTATCGAAGAACGGGGGCTCGCCACACTCCTCATCGATGCCGGCACCCTCGATCCGCCCCGAATTCCGCCCGACGTCTCCCGCGATGAAATTGCACGCGCCGCAGGCACGGACATTGCCTCCCTCACGGCAAAAAAAGACCGGGGCGAAGCCGTGGCCGCCATGACCCGCGGGGCCGCCCTGCTGCTCCCGAAACTCTATGCGGAAGGCCGGTTTGACGGCGTCATGGCCCTGGGTGGAAGCGGCGGCACCGCCATGGCCTGCGCCGCCATGCGCGCCCTCCCTCTCGGCGTTCCCAAAGTTATGGTGTCCACCGCCGCAGGTACGGATGTTTCCGGGTACGTGGGCGTTAAAGACATCGTCATGATCCCCAGCATTGTCGACGTATCCGGCATCAACAACATCAGCCGGGAAGTCTTCTCCCGCGCCGCGGGCGCCATCTGCGGCATGGTCGAAACCCACATTGCCCCCGGCGAAGACAAACCGCTCATCGCAGCCTCCATGTTCGGAAACACCACTCCCGCCGTTGAACATGCAAAAGGCATTCTCGAAAAACATGGCTACGAAGTCCTCGTCTTTCATTGCACAGGCACAGGCGGCCGCACCATGGAAAGCCTGATTGAATCCGGCCGCATCTCGGGCGTGCTCGATATCACCACGACGGAGTGGGCCGATGAATTAGTTGGCGGTGCGCTCACCGCAGGGCCCACGCGCCTGGAAGCCGCCGCAAAACACGGCATCCCCGCCATTATCACCCCGGCCTGTCTCGACATGGTCAATTTCTGGGCGCCCGAAACCATTCCCGAAAAGTTCAAAAACCGCGTCTTCTACCCGCACAATCCAAATGTGACCCTGATGCGCACTACCACGGACGAAAATGCCCGCTTGGGTGAACTCCTCGCGGAAAAAATCAATCAGAGCACCGCACCCGTCACCGTGCTGTTGCCTCTCAAAGGACTGAGCATGATCGACGCTCCCTGCGGACCTTTCTGGAACCCAGAAGCGGATCAGGCGCTTTTCGCCACTCTCAAGAAACACCTGCGTCCGGATATCCAGGTTATAGAAATGGACAACAACGTAAATGACCCCTCGTTTGCAGAAGCCTGCGCCCATCATTTGCTTAAAAACATGGGCCGACTCTAGGAGAGACTCCAATGACCGAATCCAGGACCGACATCTTAAAACGCTTCCGTGCTAAGATCGCTGAAGGAAAACCCATCATCGGCGGCGGCGCAGGCACCGGCATCAGCGCCAAATGCGAAGAAGCGGGCGGAATCGATTTGATTGTCATCTACAATTCCGGCCGATACCGCATGGCGGGCCACGGCTCCCTCGCGGGCCTCATGCCCTATGGCGATGCCAACGCCATCGTCATGGAAATGGCCAGCGAAGTCCTCCCCGTCGTCCGCAAAACTCCCGTCCTCGCCGGCGTCTGCGGCACAGACCCCATGCGCCTCATGCCCCAATTCCTCGCGCAGGTGAAAGCCGCCGGATTCGCGGGCGTCCAGAATTTCCCCACGGTCGGCCTCATCGACGGCATCTTCCGCGCCAATCTCGAAGAAACCAATATGGGCTACTACAAGGAAGTCGAGATGATCCGCCTCGCGCATGATCTCGATCTCCTCACCACCCCCTACGTCTTTGATCCTAAAGACGCCACCGACATGGCCAATGCCGGCGCCGATATCCTCGTCGCGCACATGGGCCTCACCACCTCCGGTTCCATCGGCGCGCAAACCGCAAAATCCCTCAAGGAATGCGTTGCACTGATCGATGCCATTGTGGACGCCGCAAAAAGCGTCAACAACGACATCATCATGCTGTGCCACGGCGGACCCATTGCCGAACCCGACGACGCGGACTACATCCTGAAAAATTGCAGGGGTATCGACGGATTCTACGGCGCCAGTTCCATGGAACGGCTCCCCACCGAGCGCGCCATCAAAGAACAAACCGCCCGATTCACCAAAATTTCCCGATAGCTTTTGCACAAGTATTTCTTCCTCAAGCCGCACGCCTAATGGCCCCTCGTTTCCCAGAGTCCGGGGTCCCAATAGTAGCGCTCAATTACAATTGGGCGTCCGGAGGTACCATCGTTTCCCAGATCCCGCCAAATTCCCCCCTTCGCCGAACGGACTTCGGCGCTACCCTTGTTTCCCAAACCTGAACCCAAACCCGAACCCGATATCGCGAGTACGTTTCCGGCTGAAAGCTGACCGCTGAAGGCTAACCGCAAACCTCCTCACGCCTCATGCCTCAAGCCTCAAGTCTCAAGCCTCAAGCCTATTCCTCTCCTCTCGGCGGCGGCACTTTCCCCCGAAGCGGCAAATTATTGTCCAGAATGAGTTTCTTCTTCATTTCCGACCGGATATCCAACGGGAAATGCGTGATATTGTCCGTAACAATCGCCCCCTGCAATTTCGGCCCCAAATAGATTTGCGGCTTGTTATCCCGGAACTCACATCCACGCACCATCAACGCCCCGCTCAACGCCGCAATGCATGGATCCCGCCGCTTCCGTTCCTTCACCGGCATCTTCCGGTTCTCCGCCCACTCCGCGAACGTGCAATTCGCAAAACTCACCATGCCTCCCTCCTGCCCCTCAATCAATGCGCAGCGATCCGTCGGACCCCAAAACGCGCAATTGCTGAACCGTACTGTGCCGTGATTACTTTCCTCCACCCGAACCATCATCGAAACCGGTGGATCCAGCAGTGCATACCCGCCGTTGCTGAATAAAATCCCCCAGGTGCAGCAATCCTCCACGCGGATGCACGCGTGACACATCTCCGCATTTGCCCCGCTGAAATTCCCATAGGTTACCCCCGCCTTCGTCCGAATAAAATGATACCCAATATTGTAATTGAAACAGAACGTATTCAGCGCATACTGCCCGTCGCTCCGCCCGAAAATAAACCCCACCCCATTGTCCAACTGCCACCGCGACATCGGCGAATCAAATGTCCACCACGGATTCCAATGCACATTCTCCAACCGGCAGCAATCATACGCCTCATCCAAAAACAACCCGATGTGCAACGGCTGTCCGTATACATTCCGAACCAGTTCCCGGCCGCCTCGTGTTATTTGTATGCCGTTGTACGGATTCAACAATTCCACATCCAGCACCGCCGGATTGTCCCCTCCCATCGAAATCGCATACGGATACGGCGTCGGCGGCGGCTCCAACCCCTGATCCGGATAATACACACACACCCCCTGAAGCACCGAATTCGTCACCAACGTAATAAATGCCGGGCCTTCCTCCGAACCCGCGCCTCCATGCGGCATCAACACCGTCCCATACTCCGGCAACGGCGCGCCTTTATCCCGCACCCCCGTATGCGACGGCGCCCACTCAAACACCCCCTTCAGCGTCACATCTTTCGGTATCGCCAACGACCCCGAAAAACTATACCGGCCTGTCGGTACATGCACCACACCGCCACGACCCTGCTCCGCCGCCTTCAACGCTTTCATAAATGCTTCCGTATTGTCCGTCGTGCCATCCGCCACCGCCCCAAAATCCATCACATTCCACGAACCCGCCGATGAACAAGGCGCCTGCGAATTGCTCCCAGACTTCGCCTCCGCTCCGTAGCCAAGACTTCCAAAAACGACAAAAATAGAAATAACCAAAACACAAATACATCTTAACCGCATAACCACTCCCTTTTTTATTGTAATTCAAACGGCTATTATGACCACCAAATGAAAAATCAGGTTTCATAGTGTATTCTATAACAAAAAATAACCATAACAAAATAATCCAATTCATCTGTTTATGAATTCAAATTATCGTTAATGATCCCTCGCATTACTTTAAACTTCCGGAAATATAGGCCCGGGGATTAACCGCCACGCCATTCCGCCGCACCTCATAATGCACATGCGAACCCGTCGCATTGCCCGATTTACCGGCTTTGCCAATCTCCTGACCGCGCTTCACCCATGCATTCCCACTCACCAGCCGTTTCCGCAAATGCGCATACACCGTCTCCAGACCTCCGCCGTGATCCAGCATAATCAGTTCCCCATAGTTGCTTTGGGCGCCCGAAAAACGAACCCGGCCCGCCGCCGTGGCATGCACCGGCGTACCCTCCGGCACGGAAATATCAATACCCTTGTGCTTGCGCGTGCCATGCGCCCGGGAATCCCCAAACTCCGACGATACCCGCGCGTTGGGCGAAGACACCGGCCATCCCTGCGGCACGGAACGCTCAGGAAACCGCACCTCCGGTTGAGGGCCGCCATGCCTGCACCCGGAAACCACCACCGCCATCATCCCAAGAAAAACCATCGAAAGCACCCGCGTGACGGGCACACGGTGCGTTAAACAACTCCGCATATTAATGGGTGAAATGATCCTTGGCATATAGGGCAAGCGCATCCCGAACCGCATGAAACTCCGCAGGCTGCAACCGTTTCTCCAGCAAATTCATGAACACCAGCCAGGAAAAACGATGGATCTCCACATTGCCCTTCACCACCGCCGTACACGTCCACCGCAACTCCGGCTCAAACTTGGGCAACACCCCCACGATATCCGGCGCGTGAATCGCCAGCGGCCTCCCCACCGCCGGAACAATATCCACCTCCCCCTGCGTCAGCAAATACCCCGTGTCCCCGCACATCCCTTTCGCTTCGAACAATTTCGCGCCCGCCGCAATCGGCACCGGATGAATCTCCCACTGTAGATACAGGCAGATACGCATCCGCAACTCATCCGGCAGTCGCCGGAACTGCGGAAGATCCATCAACGCCTCCCGCTGAAACCGCTTCAACACCGACCGCTCGATGCACTCCATCAATAAGAACAGATCGCTCTGCGTGAGCATGGCCTTCGCCTTTGCATAAAATTCACGCCACGAAAACGTCAACACCTCCGCGCGGCCCTTGCTGCTCACCGTCGCCATACGCTGCGCATGCGGATTAATCTGAGACATTTCCCCCAGCAACGTGGGCGCGGGAACCACCAGCGGATCCATGTTCTCCCGCTCCACCACCACATTCCCCTTCAACAACACATACCCCGTGTCCCCGCCCAGGCCCCCCTGATGCAGCAACACCTCCCCATCCATCAGATCCGTCCACTCCCCCACCGCCAGAAACAACTCCCCATACTGCTGCTGCGTCGCCGCCGGTATCGACTGAAACAACGGTAATGCCATGATTTGACGTACTTGCTCTGCACTGTCCATAACGGGTCCTCCCCGGTTATGCCCCAAAGGCATCCGCGGTACAGTTCAACTCCCTAATCACCATTCTACCTTCTTTCCCCCACAATGTATAGACCCCTACTAAAGCCGAAAAAAACTGCTGTGAGATGGACAATCTGCGCGCCCATGCCCATCATCCCACCACACCGCATATTTCACCCCTCCCCTCTCTCGGTCTCTTCTTCATTCCTTCACCACCCAATATCATAATACGCCACACGCCCCTTACCCCCCTCGGGATCGGGCCACTCGTGCCACCCATCCCATGCTCCATCCGGTTGGCGTTGTTCGCGCGTATGCACACGCACAGACTTTAAATCACGTGCTATCTCCAGCACATTGTAGAGCCGGGCCGTGGCTTCCGGACGATCCTCCGCGCGCGCCCCAAAGCTGCCGGACCCCACAACGTGAATCTTCTTCTCATGCCTATAGCCAATAAGGTCACTCCGCATCTCATGCACATCCCCATGCAGGACAAGCTTCACATGGTTCTTCTGCAAATTGCCCAGAAAATCCACATCCGCCATGGACTCCTTGCCCGAAACGGCATGATGCCACACCGCGATCCGCAACAGTGGTTTCTCCTTTGCCAGTTGCCCGCTCTTCCGCGCGTCCTCTTCCTGCTTCTGCGCTTGCTTGAGCGCATTGGCCACGGCTTCAGGCAGCACACCCGACCGTTTTCGATTAAATCGATCAATCTGCCAACAGGAATTCAGAGTCAAAAACTGAATCCCCGTCTCCCAAAACGGAACCACCATGCCCTGTTCGGCATAGTCCGTTGGATACGGCCGTTGCAGAAACTTGTGATAAAAATGATCCGAAAACGGCTTGAATCGCAGCGGATATTTGCTTGCATTGCGCACCAGTACAATATCCCCTTGCGCAACCCATTCCCCTTCCTTTAGCCCATCCTTAGTATCACGCCAATCATAGGCCTCTTGCAGGTCTACCGTGTCGTGATTTCCCGGCACAAAAATACACCGCTCCGCCGACAAACCAAACTCCTGTGTCAGTCCGGATACAAACTCATAGGCCTTTTCAAACCCTTCCGTACAGCCCTTGTTCGTGAAATCGCCAGAGACCACCAAATAATCAAGAGTCTTAAACCCCAAGCCGCCATCTAGCTTAAGATCGTCCAGCAACCATTGCAACCGGGCCTGTATGGGCGTATCCACTGTAAAATGCAGATCGCTCAGGTGCAATAAACGGATCGGCCCTGTGGCTGCTTTCGTTTCCGCCTTTTCCATCATCTGTATCGCGTGTTTTGTGACTTTCTCACGAAGTTTCTCGATTTGGGTCCGGAGCGCCCATGTGTGTTGCTCGATCTTGAAATCACGTTCACGGGCTTCCTTAGCCCCTTCAGTCAGGCCATGCCGCGTTTCGCAGACCGGGCAGACCACATCTTTGTCCCCGCGTGCAATGCGCTGCCGTAAGGTTTCCTCTGCAAGAAGATTGCCACATTCACACGTGATGGCTACGTGCTCGTGTATCTCCACACCATTCCTCGACAAATGATCCTCAACAAAACTGATGAATTCCTTGCGGCGCTGATCAGGCGTATCGGCCTCAAAATAAACATCCACATGGGCAAAACCGCCGGGCCGCGCCACCTTGCGCAAACCGCACAAGCCGCCATCCTTCACCTCGAATTCCGCGCGATCCGCCCACAGGCGCAAACGGCCAAAGTCCCGCGCCAATACCAGCCAAGAAACCAACGAAGCGTAGATATTGTCAATGGCCCCGGCGAAATCATAGTAAAGCGACACCGCATGCGGCAGTGTTTCTGCCGTAGCCGTGGGCGCAGAAGCAAAGAGCGAAGGGAAGATTAACAATCCCTCATGTTGAAAACAGATACCATGCTCCAGCATTAGTTGCACCGTGCATTCCAACACCGGCTTTTCCTGGCCACGCTGTAAACGCTCCTCCTCTGCGATGCCAGGAAAGACAAAGTCAGCCTGTCCGATAGACTGCAATTCCAACGCCGGAACGCCGCGAGGATTGTTCCGCGCCGCAACGATGAGCGATCCGGCATATCGTTCGATCTCCTGTACTTGCAGCACTAACACCACTTCTCCGGTGGATACCTGAGAACGGGCAATCATACCTTGCGCGGCAAGTTGTTTAGTTACAGCGTCAACATCTTTATCCTCTTCATCTGACCAATTTGTGGCGCTTACAGCACTGACTATTAGGTCCGCGAAGTGCAATACCACTTCACCTCTCATACGGCGGTTTTCAATCTCATCACGAATCTGTTGAAAAAGTTTCGGACGGCTGGTTAGACCGAGTCCATCCCAGTCAATTGCCTTTGCCACTGCTTGACACAGGTCCGCAAGACCCCGGCCTGTTAACGCACTGCTTTCGAAATAGCCAGCAAAACCGCAATCCTTGACTAGACATTCCAAGCTCGCATGATCAATCGTGTCACAAGGTTGATCCAGTTTGGCGCCCACTAGTAGCTTCACAACGGCGCGGCCATGGAGTTGCTTCTCAAGATACTTGTTCCAGGTCTCCGCCTCTTTGAACGCAGTGGCCCCACGCGTGGGATCCAGCAATACTAGGGCGACAGTGGTATCATGCAGGAAAAGCTGATGAATGAGACGGTATTCCTCCTGCCCCCCCATGTCCCAAAACACCACATCCCGGCGCTGACCTTCCGGCGCTTTCGCAAGGGGACTAAGATTCTCCGGTTCCATCGGCCAGAACTTCATCCCGTGTGTACTCTTGATTGTGCCCTCTTCCGGTGGTTCCCCCATGGCAATCCGGTGCGCCAGATAACTCTTGCCCACATTGCTCTCCCCCACCAACACCACCTTGGCGCTCGTATACGTCACCGTCGGCACAACAGCTTGACCTAACAAAACATCCAGGTCCAACTCATAAATGTGAATGACTCGGTCACATAATGTCTTTTGAGCACTACGCTCTTCTTTAGGTGTACCGGGGTCCGAACCAACCGTGGCCAACAGCGGCAGCCGTGGATGAAAGGCAAGACTCGGCGGCCACTTCCCAGATGCCAGTTCGGGGAGCATACAAAGGCACGCTCCGGTATCACGGCTCCAAAGCCGGACCGTATCATCACTCCCCTTGGAAGCCACAAGCCGTCCATCAAATAGAAACGCAAGATATTTTATATTTCCAGTATGCCCTTCTAGGGTTCGTAGCAACCGCCCGCTAGCCGCTTCCCACAACTTGACAGTTTTGTCATCACTCCCACTGGCAAGCATATGGCCCGCCGGATCAAAAGAAACACAATTGACCCAATTCTTGTGTCCTTCCAGGGTCCGTAACAACCGCCAGCTATCCGCTCCTGCTTCGAACGGAGCCGAAACATCCCATAGTCTTACCGTTCTGTCATCACTCCCACTGGCAAGCATATGGCCCGCCGGATCAAAGGTAACGCTATTGACACTGTCTTTGTGCCCTTCCAGGGTGCACAGCAACCGCTCACTATCCGCTCCTACTTCGAACGGAGTTAAAAGGTCCCATAACTTAACCGTGTTGTCAGCACTCCCGCTGGCAAGCATGCGACCTGTTGGATCAAAGGCTACAATATAAACAAAACTCATGTGCCCTTCCAAAGTGCACAGTAACCGCCCGCTATCCCCACTTGACTCGTTTGGAGATGAAAGATCCCACAACTTGACCGTGTGATCATCACTTCCACTGGCCAAAGTAAGCCCCGACGGATCAAAGGAAACACTCTTGACATCCCGATTGTGCCCCTTGATCGTGTGCAAACACTCGCCCGTCTCCACATCCCACACCCGGATAGTTTTGTCCGCCGACGGCGACGCCAACATCCGTCCATCCGGCGACCATGCAATCCGCCCAATCCAGTCCGTATGTCCCCGCAACGTGCGTACCAACTTTACGCCCTTCGGCAAATTCCTCCGAACCTCCTCATCCGCCCGCCGCCATTTCTCTTCCTCTTCCCACTCAGCCATTCAATCGCCTCCTTCTCATCGCATCTATACTATAGATTCCCGGACCTAGGTAATATCTCACCCACCAGCAAAAGGATGATACTGAATCCTTCCTGGTTACCATTACTCTTTACCCTTTCAGCATTGTTGCCTAACACTGGTATCTGGACACTCTAACAACTGTCGCTTCGAAGGATTTGTTGACCTGACTTATCCCAATCAAGCCAGGCCTTATTCCAGGCAATTCGATACAAACCAATTTGTTCCACGGTCGAGTGCAAGATATCCACACGTTTTATCCTTTGAATTCGCTGAAATTGAATTGTACAGATTAGTTCTTTTCCAAGACCGAAGCTGGCCAAACGACGACAGCGATAGTCCTTACTGAAAACCGCCACATGGGCGAAACCCAACGGAAGGTACCTTGCAATGGATAATACTGATGTGTTGCGTCGTGCCTTGCTAAGTAACGTCTTAATAATTTTGTGGCGTGATTTTCTAATTAGATCTTGGACGTGATCAACATCTGCTATGTTGACGACAACTGCACCATTTAGGACACAACCCCAAGAATTTCGATGAATTATAGCATTACGAACTCGAATTTCGGGCCAGCCTAAATTTCTCCGAATGTCCGAAATTGTGAGAGGCCATTGAAGAGCAGCGCTGATGGTTATGTTCTGAAACCACGAAACTACTTTGGGCAACTTAAAGCGAGGGACATAGAAAACCAAATCATTTTCGATCACTCCCCGATAATCTTCCAGACACAGGTTTTCTTTCATGCGGAGCTCGTTGAGTCTTGTACCGTTGAAAGCCGCCCAACCCGGCCAGGAGGTGGTGGATTTTAGAGAGAAGAAGTATCGATCAAAACCTGGTGCGAATCGTTCCGCAAGAAGACCAGATTGAAAGGTGGAGATTTGTACCTTTCTATAGTCCGACGTTCGCGGCCGAGCATATATGATAAGCTGTTTTTGATTAGTAAATTCGCAGGGTGTGCATCCTGTGATTTCCCACCATGGTGTTCGTGTTTCCGCTTTGAGTTCTTCTAACAGAAGTTCTCTTGGTAAACGATAGTCTTCCGTCTGGTGGGTAAGAAGGAAAAGAGATATAGCCAAGGCCAAGCCATTGCATGAGTCTAGAAGATCATCGCAGAGTTTTACAATGGCTCCATCTGCATATTTTTCTTCATTCCCTTTCTTGTCCCGATACTTGACTTCCTTTTGGAGATAGTTAATCCCGCCGTGTGCAATTCCGTTGCGAACGATATGCCTATAAGATGCAACAGCTTCACTTAATGTTGTATTCAATATTTCCTGAATCACGTTCCACAAGTCAAGCCCATTTGTACCTTTGCCTTGCTCAACACGCGAAAATATTGCAACAACCAATAAGAGTGGCATAAGGACACCTTCAGCGAGCCTGAGATATGTCGGATGGATTTCCCGTTCAATGAAACGGATTATTTCGTAATCATCTAGTTTCTCAAAGCTATCGTGCCAATCAAGAGTGTTAATCTCTTGAAGGTGAAGGAAAGCCCTGTTCATTTCTGCATCGTGGTCCAAGAAGTATTGCCGCAATGCTGTTTTATTCGTTTTGTCTTTCTCGCGGAGCCATGAAGAAAAAATTTCATACACAGTTGTTGAATAGAAACGCTCAGGGACATGGTTGATGTACTTCCAAAGAGAAAGGAAATGATCGCCATTACAGTTTGAAAGATCAGGAAAACAAGTCAACAGGATAGCGCGACGGCGCGCATGCGTCGCACGCAGAAGCGGGTTTTCAATAATGTTATAAAAAGATTTCATTGTCCATTTGCCATTGACTATTTAAATACCTACTCAACGTTCTGTCCTTCCCGACTCCCTTCCATACACAACACAATTCTCAACACCATTTAAACCCTAGCAGTTATGCACCTGTTATGCAAGTGGACTTTACTCGATTCCAGAAACTTTTTTCTTTCTGGGTATTTCCATCCTGTCGAAAACAGAAAAATGCCACCTGCCTTCTCATTCCCTATGCTCATAACATAGTTTCAGACACAACTCCGCGCCTCTCCTTCCAGACAAGGGGTGGCAACCCCTTGTCCAGATAATCTATACCCTCCTTTTGTCATCTATGCCTGCCAACAAACACCTGGCCAAAGACACACTTCCCGATTTCATGAGTTCCAGATAACACCCCCCTTTGCGGCTTCGCGCCGTTGCATTAGATATTCCAAAATCCATGCCAATTCATGCAATCCGTGTGTAAATATCCCCCGGCAAAACCGGAGACGCGTTTGCCATTTCGCATTTGCCGTTTCGCGTTTCCTGCCCTTTCGTTTCCCATATTCCTTGCGGGTGGCTTGGGCATCCTTGCCCAAGGGTTCCCGGATCTATCCCTTGCCTAAGGGTTCCCGGCTCTATCCTTGCCCAGAGATGGGCAAGCCACTGGGGACATCTCCTCCTGCGTTGCATCAAGCGGCTGACCGCTGATTGCTGAAAGCTGAAAGCTGATTACTTCTTCCTCACGCCTTCAACGCGGCAAACCGTGCTGCTGCTTTCGCCAGTCCCCGATGCTCCGGCAATTCCAGCCCGGGATCCCGCTCCAAGATATCCTGGGCGTCGCGGCGGGCGCGGTCGAGCAAGCGGACGTCACGGATGAGGTCGGCGACGCGCAAGTCGCTGAGCCCGGCCTGGCGCACCCCATAAAATTCCCCCGGCCCCCGCATCTGCAAGTCCTGTTCCGCGATATCAAAGCCGCTGGAATGTTCGCAGAGGATGTCCATACGCTGTTTCCCCTCGTGCGTTCTCGGAGCCCCCACCAGGAAACAAAAGGACTGTTCCGCACCCCTTCCTACCCGCCCCCTCAGTTGATGCAGTTGGGTGAGGCCGAATTGCCCCGCATTTTCGATGATCATGGTGGTGGCCGTAGGCACGTCAATGCCCACTTCGATCACGGTAGTGCTGAACAGCACATCAAGTTGCCCCGCTTTGAACGCCCGCATGATCGTGTCCTTCTCCGAGGCATCGAGCCGCCCATGCAGCAATTCCATCCGCAACCCGGCCAGGGGCCCCGCCGCCATATCCTCGAAATGCCGCAACACCGGCGTGAGGTCCTCGCGCTTCTCCGATTCCTCAATCAGCGGACACACAATATACGTTTGAAATCCCGCCGCGGCCTGCTTGCGGACGTACTCGTACAACTCCGGAACCTTGCCGTCCGTAATCCGACGGGTTTTTACCGGCAGCCGGCCCGGTGGCAGTTCATCAATCACCGTAATATCCATCCCGCCGTACACCGTGATCGCGAGCGTGCGTGGAATCGGCGTCGCGGTCATGTGCAGCACATCCGGCTTCATGCCCTTTTCCACCAGCCGCGCGCGCTGCATCACCCCAAAACGGTGTTGTTCATCCACAATGACGAGCCCCAGGCGGTGAAACACCGTCGCCTCCTGGATCAGCGTGTGCGTGCCCGTCACCACGCTGGTTTCACCCGCCGCGATGCGTTCGCGCGTCTCCCGCGCTCCGCGTAGCGAACCTGTCAGCACTTCGACCGGCACGCCCAGCGGCTCCAGCAGCGCCCGCAACTGCAAACCATGCTGTTCCGCAAGAATCTCCGTGGGGGCCATCAGCGCGATCTGATATCCGCCGTCCACCGCAGCCGCAATCGCATGAAGCGCCACTGCGGTCTTGCCACAGCCCACGTCTCCCTGCAACAACCGCAGCATCGGCCTCGGCGACGCCATGTCCTTCAAAATATCCGACACCGCGCGCTCCTGCCCTGCCGTGAGGGTATAGGGCAAAGCCTTTCCCAAGGCTTTCAGACACGGCCCGTTGATCACATGCCGGTAGCCCGTTTCCTCCTGCAAACGCGCGGCGCGCTCCCCTAGAATCGCCAGTTGTATGCTGAGCAACTCCTCATACGCGAACCGTTCCCGCGCGGCATCCCCTTCCGGAATCTCCGCCGGGAAATGCACCTGCCGGATCGCTTCCCGCACCGGCGGGAATTGAAACGTCTCCAGCAGCGCACGCGGCAACGTTTCCTCCAGCGTGTCCGGGATCAGGTGCAGTGCCGCATGAATCCAGCGGCGCAGCATCCGCTGGGTCACGCCTTCGGTCAATCGGTACACCGGCACCACGCACCCCGTGTTCAGCCGATCCTCCTCATCCCCGCTGAGCATTTCATATTCCGGATTCTTCAGCGCAGGCCCCTTGTAATTTCCCACAACGCCCGTGAAAAGGCCCCGCGCTCCCGGGCGGAACGCCGTATTCGCCATGAACCCCCGCCCGAAAAACGTTGCGGTGATCGTGCCCGTGTCATCCCGCAATTTCACCACTGCAATCGACATGCGCCCCCGCAATTTTACATTCCGCGCCGACATCACCTCCCCTTCCACCGTAATCGACTGCCCCTCGCCAGCTTCCGCCATCGGCGTGATCCGGCGCCGGTCCTGATACCCGCGCGGCAAATGAAACACCAGATCCCGCACCGTGGCAATCCCCAGATTCGCCAACAACTCCGCGCGCTTCGGGCCGATCCCCGGCATCCGGTCCACCGTATCATCCAAGGTATATATTTCACCGGTCATAGTTGGGTACACTCGCTACGATTTCCAATAACTATACAACGCCCCCCATATCCGGAACGAATCAAAGACCATATCTATTTTTAAAGAACCACTGTTAAAAAGATTTCATCCAAACTATGAAACTGCGGTATACTATTCTCATCAAGACAATAACAGAGGAAATAATTTCGCATGGGTAGAATTGCAGCGCCAATAACTATCGCCAACCTTAACACGCCGGAAAAGACCATCCGGTGTGATGCATTGGTGAACACCGGCGCATCTCACTTGACATTGCCCACCGCCTGGAGGGATCGCTTGGGGGATCTTTTGGAATTACGCACGGTTCAACTTGAAACCGCCACTCAGAAAACCGTGGAAGGGTTGGTATGTGGCCCCGTACACGTTCAATTGGAGGGATTCCCCCCCATCATCACTGAAGTGTTGTTTATTGAGATGGAACCGGAGAACGGTCAATACGAAGCTCTTATTGGCTATATCGTACTTGAACAATCACAAGCGGCTGTAGACATGTTCGGCCATCGGCTGGTCCACATCAAGCGGCTTGATTTGAAATGATGCGATCGCATCAAAAACGGGTAACGCATATACCCGTGTGACAAGAGTATATTAACGCAAATCATCCTCTGGGCGCCGGGCCAATAAGACAGGCGAAATTTCTCAGTGTAGCCTTTATTGAATTCAACCCACCGCGGGTTTGACACATCCAGGGAGGGTTCGTTAGGCTGATAGGGAACGTTAAGTGTCATCGGCGGCGCGTCACGCGCCGTTTGAATAAAAGATCATGGAGACTACTGCGATGAAATGGCCGACCTTTGTGTTAGCGCTTGGGATAACCGCCGTGCTGTTGTCCGGATGCCAAACCTTTTCCGGGGCGCCCCGAATCGTGAGCGCCGCCATTACGCCGGCAGACTTGAAACCGGGCGACTCCGCGATAATCACCGTGAAAGTCAAGGATCGGCACCGGATCGTCGATCGCGTTCAGGGCATTGTTAAGGAAGAACCGCGCATTACCTTCAACCTGCATGACGACGGCCAAAAAGGCGATAAAAAA
>Ga0116156_10000501_pt1 | contig 41384 bp, 12 predicted proteins | sample AD_UKC045_MetaG_FD_89891 | JGI IMG/M metagenome (GOLD analysis project Ga0116156, IMG submission 89891) | Active sludge microbial communities of municipal wastewater-treating anaerobic digesters from USA - AD_UKC045_MetaG | ecosystem: Engineered > Bioreactor > Anaerobic > Digestate | place: USA...
ACTACCGTATCGCCGGAACCGGCTCCATATATTTTTCCGCTTACATTTATAGATTCTACCGTCGTATCTGCCGGAGTAATAGAATCCGCAGGATAATCAAATACGATTATAGCAGACGCTCCGCTCATTGTATAATTTATAAATATCGTATCCCACGCGGCTTCGATTCCGTTTGTATCCAATGAAACCGCGATTGTATTTCCGTCTAACGCAAGACTTACCGAACCGCTGAATACTGTGTTTGAAGTCAGTATCACAGTATCGTAATTTGTTCCGTTCAGATATATTCTTACTGTATCTCCGATTTCAGCCCCGCTCAATGTTCCGCTTATCGCAGAATATGAAATCGTCGTGTCATGAGTTAATCCGCTTGCGCACGGGCTTGTGATTGCGATTGACGCCGTTAATAAAGACATATCCGTATAATTTATAAATATCGTGTCCCACGCGGCTTCGATTCCGTTTGTATCCAACGAAACCGCGATTGTATTTCCGTCTAACGCAAGACTTACCGAACCGCCGAATACGGTGTTTGAAGTCAGTATCACAGTATCGTAATTTATTCCGTTCAGATATATTCTTACTGTATCTCCGATTTCAGCCCCGCTCAATGTTCCGCTTATCGCAGAATATGAAATCGTCGTGTCGCAAGTCAAACCGCTTGAGCACGGGCTTGTGATTGCGATTGACGCCGTTAATAAAGACATATCCGTATAATTTATAAATATCGTATCCCACGCAGCTTCGATTCCGTTTGTATCCAATGAAACCGCGATTGTATTTCCGTCTAACGCAAGACTTACCGAACCGCCGAATACGGTATTTGAAGTCAGTATCACAGTATCGTAATTTGCTCCGTTCAGATATATTCTTACAGTATCTCCGATTTCAGCGCCGCTTACTGTTCCGCTTATCGCAGAATATGAAATCGTCGTGTCGCAAGTCAAACCGCTTGAGCACGGGCTTGTGATTGCGATTATTGCGGCGGCGGAACTCAATCCGTAATTTACAGTTATCGTATCGCAGGACGCAAACGCTCCAGTATCAAACAAATACGCCGATATTTCATTGGCTCCAAGCGTTAACGTTACAGAACATCCGAATACGTCAGAATCGGTTTCTGTCAATGTCAGCATCGTGCATTCAGAGCTATTTACATAAATCACTACCGTATCGCCGGAACCGGCTCCATATATTTTTCCGCTTACATTTATAGATTCTACCGTCGTATCTGCCGGAGTAACAGAATCCGCAGGATAATCAAATACGATTATTGCAGGCGGAGGCGTTGTTGAAGTAATTGCCACAGAATCAAAATTTGAAATTACAGAAACAGGACCGGTATTTTCATCCGCAGATTTAACGCTCATTGAAGGAATTACCATTTGGAAAGTTTCACCGTTAACCGCGATTGCGCTTGTTTTAACAAGAATCAGAAAACTATTTCCCGTATCCGATTGCGAGAAAGAATAATTTAAAGAATTATTAACCCAAGCGCTTCCTGATAAATTCAATAAACCCGCAAAAATATCGGTACCCGCTTCATATTCTCCTATATTATTTTTATCTTCATATAAAGAAACATATTCGATTGAAACGGGATTTATATTCCCGATATTTTCAATTCCAAACATAACAAGCGTATCTCCGCCTGCAGCCGTATCTCCCATAATAAAAACAGAACCTGCTACAAACGTATCTCCGGCGTAAACCGTATCAACGAAAACGTCTTCCGCTTTTATAATTGAAACAGTATCAATTTCCGAACCCAGCCACCAGTGAGACAAATGCTGAACCGGCAAAGACAATTCATAATTAGCCGTAGAAATCTGATAACCGGAATATGGAGCCGCGCCATTATTTAAATCAGCCGCTTCATACCAAACAGAATCCGAGGTATTCAAATAATAAAATTTCAGCAAACCATTATTCGTTGAAATATTTTTTGCGGAATAATTAAATTTAATTACAGGGCTATCCGAATAAAAATTAATTCCAGCCGCAGAAAACGCCGAATCATACATATCAACCTGAAGCAAAGCGTTGGTTCCATAAGACGCTCTAATTACATTAGAATAATTTGTAGTTGATACAAAACCCGCATCAGGAGATTTCAAAAGCATATAACCGCCGGTATCAACCGGATCAACCACAATATTCCAACTGTCAAAACAATTTTCATTTCCGACAGTTACGCTTAATACGTCAACTTTATTTAATCCAATTATGTAAGAACTATCCGTCCCAATTAAACCGTAAATATTCAATTCAAAATATGTGTCAGCCCATACTGGACACAAATAATCCACAGACGAATAATTGACGATTATCGAATCAGACGCGGTTCCGTTAGCTCCGGTCAATACGGCGGTAACGATTGTCCCGATTCCGGTTAAAGAAGCCGTTCCGGAAAAATTTCCATTATTTGATAATAAAACAAAAGAACTTTGAGAAATTCCGCCAACAATAATTTCAACCGTATCGCCGGACATCGTCATAAAAGTTGTTCCTGAAATTATTATTATTTCTTCGATAGTATCGCTATTATCCAACGGATGAACAATATATATTACAGACTGTTGAAGAGTAAAGCTTCTTGAATCCGAAACTGAAGCGTCTGATATATTCCCGACGTTATCGACCAGTCTAACGCGCCAGTAATATTTTGAGCCGGTCAATACAGGAAGCTCGTAACTCAATCCCGAATAAACGGCGGCGCTGTCATAAATATCAAAAGAACTTGAAGCAGACCATTCCAATCTATAATATTGAGTTCCGGATTTATCGTCTTCAACCGGATTCCATACCAGCGCCGGCGAATTATCAAGAACAGTAGAATCATTTTCAGGCGAAACCAAAACTACGGCAGGAGCGTAAGTATCGGCTTTGAATACTATTGAAGCGGTATCAGAATTAAGTTGAGCGTTTGAAACTTTTATTTCCAGATTAGTATCGGATTGACCCGATATATTGTTAAATAATAAAATCCAAGAGTCAAGTCCGTTTGAATCTGTTACTACGCCATTGCCGAATATATCAGAACCTGTAATTTCAAATTTCTGCGATACGGATTGCCAATCAATATTAAATTGAACAAAATTAGATTGGTTTCCATTAAAATATATAGTATTAGAAACAGTCGAAGAATCCGCGATAACTACAGGGTTTCCGGAAAAATAAATAAACGCCGACGAACTTAAAAGCTGAACGCCGGTAATAACTGGAGTATCTTCGGCATACGAAACATAAGTAGTGTCAAATCCGGCGGCAGAACTCCAGTATCCGCTGTCGTCGCTAACAGAAATCGAGAACATATACGTATCATTATTTAAAACGCCGTTGACAATATAAGAATTTAACGAATCCAAAATAGTATCGCTGACTATTTCCGAATCGTTATACGACCATATTTCAATATCGTCGATAAAAACCCCTTCGCCGTCAGAAGCAAGATTCGAATCAAGAATATATCTGAATCTTATATATGCCGGACTTCCCTGATAGCTCGAAATATCAATAATTTCAAACGGTTCGGTTAATGGTTTTGGCGCATATCCTTTCAATACGTTCCAGTCGGAACCATTATCGCTGATTTCAATAATCGGGCTGTCGTTTCCAACAATATCTCCGTAAATCCAATATTTTATAAACGCTTTTTCAGAAGCCGGAATAATAACGGGGTTTATTAAAGTCAGACTTTTTACAATATCAAGACCGCCGCCTGAAGCAAACGAATAATTTCCCTGATATTTATAAGCGTTTGATAAACTAAATCCGGAATTAGCCCATTTAGATAATCCGTTTTCAGCTTTATCTGAAAATAATAATTTTGCTCCGTTGTATTTTTCAATTTTATAATTGCCTATTCCATTGGCGTCTTCAGCGTCGTTCCATTGAATAATAATTTGAGAATCAATTGTAACATCATTAAGAGCAATCATATTTAAATTGAACGGATTGCCCGAATTATCTTCCGAAAAACTCTGGTAATATCTTAAAAACTCAGACCATTTGCTTTCCTGTCCAAATTTTATAGTTTTTGGATAAACCGGATTATAATTTAAAGATAAATAAATCGCCATACCTCTATGGTTATCCATTATCCCGACGTCGTTTTGACCCTTAGTGTCGAATACAACATTATTAAACGCGGTTCTCAAACCGGTTATAGAATTTTCAAGAGCGCTGTTTCCGCTACCTTTGAACGATTCAAAAAACGTTCTTAAATCAATTCCGGTATTTTCAGAACTTACAAAATCATCGCTATCGTCCATTCCGCCCGATACGTCGTCGTCAACCATATTTTCTCTTATGTCTGCGATATTTTGCCAATTTCCTGAATTACCCCAATTTATCAATTCTTCGCAAAAAACGTCGATAGCCGACTTCATTGAGCTTATATTTCCGGTTCTATAAGCCGCAAGAATAAAGGGCTCGCCAGAAGAATTATTGCTTAAATAAAACTTAGAAATAAAAACTTTAGACAGCGTTTCGGCAGTATGAGTATTTACGTTTGCCTTTAAATCCGAAAGAATAGTATGATACGGAAGCCCTTTTTGAGGTATAGTCCTTTGAGAAGCTATAATATTATAAGCGTAATCTTTTAATTCATACGCAGGTTCCATCATGCCCGCAAAAGACATATCAAACCCAATAATATCAAATTTTCTGCCGACTTTTTCAAGCGCCAAACGAACGTCCGTCATTTTCATTCCGCTGCAAGTTGTAGAGTCTGTTAAATCCGTTATCAATGATCTTGAAGTAGTAGTTTTATTTCTATCAGGCGAACGCCAACCGGAACTTCCGTCGCTGTTATGATTCCATAAAATTAAAACATAACTGTCAGCCGGATATTTGGAAATCGACCAATTAATAAAATTGACAAGTTCCTGACTATCCGCCATGTTAACTTCTCTGCCGCCGCCGTGTCCGTCTTCCCAGTCGGAAACAGCATTAGCTTCAGTCATTGACAATCCGGTCGTCACATAGAATCTGTGAGTCGTCGACCAATCGTCGAATCTTACGCTAAATCCTGGAATTCTATCAAGCTGAACAACGATGTTGACATTATTATCCGAACCTGAATTATTTATCAAATCATATCCCATATCTTCTTCAGATGCGTCCCATTCAGCCGCATTATCCGCGTTCATATAAACCATAACAGTCCATTTTTTTCCATAGCTCAAAGTTAAAGCGTTCGGATTTGAAACGGTTTCAACCGGTCCGGAATCCGATATTACATAACTGCAGGAATATGACGGAATGCTTCCTATAAACGTCTGACCCGCGCCTATCGTATTATTCACGTCAACCGTAACAATACAATTAACTGAACCGGAAAGCGTATAAATTATAGTTCCATACGTGTCCCACCTGTCAACATTCCATTGCAGGATTGAAAGCAAAGTATCCTCGTTATCCCAAGTATAATTTTCGTTTGAATCAAGCCATAGCTTCATTGTGTCAAAATTTGATTCGTTTGCGGTTCCAATATTTGTAATTGTAAATTTCTGTAAAGTGTCGCCCGATTCCGCTCCATTTATTTTAAACGCCATAACCGTTGAATTTTCGTTTCCGGCAACAAGTTTTCCTTCTGTTATTTCTATTAAATCAACGGTTAAATGTTTTATATAGTCATATCCAATAGTATCGAAATCTATTCCGTTAACGCTTTCAAGATAAACGCTTATGCTGTCCGACAAACCGTTAAGCCGGACAGTTCCGGACCAAACGCCGTTTACCGAAGATAATACGCTTTCAGAATAATAAATTCCATTAACATATATTTTTACCGTATCGCCGGAAACCGTATTTAAAGTCGTTCCGGAAACCGTTATTATATTTAAAATCGTATCGCCGTTTTCTTCCGGAATTTTAATTTCAATATCTACCGCTGAAATCTGATATGATACTGAAATAGTATCATAAGCGGTTCTACCGAATTTATCTATCAATTCGGCAATAATGTATTCGCCGGAGCCGGTTATATAAGCGGAACACGACCAATTAGAATTCAAACCCGAAGCAAGCATAACATTTGATTGAAGAACATAACCGGAACCGCTATCAACGTATATATTAACTGAATCTCCGGCGTTTGAATTTAAAGAAGTTCCAGAAACAGTTATAGTATGAAGGAAAGACGAATATCCGTCCGCGGGAATATTTATTTTTACCGAGATTGTATCCAAATAATTCACAAGCATATAATCGTCAAAAATTATCTGTCCGGTATCGCTTAACAGATTTGCGCTAATTACATTTTGTCCCCGAATCAAATCTAAAACTTCAATACTGAAAACCAGCGTGTCCGGATTTAAAATCAGAGTATCGTAAAAATCTCCGTTCAAATAAAATAAAATAGTATCGTATAGAGAAGTATGCGCGGACGTTCCGATAACAGTTATAGAAGAAACCAACGTATCCGCGGCAACCGAATTATTTGCAGGATAAGTTAAAAATATCACAGCCGCGGGACTGCTTAAATAATTTACCGCAATAGTATCCCAATCCGCAAGCGCGCCGGTATCCAGATAAGCCCCGATAAAATTTTCATTTATATTCAAAACGACCGAACAACTGAAAGAATTTAAATTCGACGATTCAAGAATTATAGTATCGCATTCAATGCCATTCGCATAAATCCTAACAGTATCGCCAGCTTGCGCTCCGCTTATAGTTCCGCTAACTGAAATTGTTTCAGACGAAGAATTATAAGCTGTTCCTGAATCCGTAGGCGACGTAAAAGCGATAATAGCCGGAGCCGCGCCGCTTAAAGAAGATATAACAGTTACGGAATCAAATCCTGACAGGACGGATACCGGACCGTTATTTTCTTCTGTTGATTTTACAAACAAAGAAGGAATTATCATTTGGAAAGTATCGCCGGATTCCGCGCCTGTTTTAGTTTTAACCGCTACAATAAAATTTGTTCCAGTATCGTTTTTAGAAAACGAATATTCCAAAGAATTATTTACCCATCCGCTTCCCGACAAACTTAACAGACCCGCAAAAACATCGGTTCCGGTTTCCAAAACTCCAAGCGTATTTTTATCTTCAAATAAAGAAACGTGTTCGATTGAATCGGGAGATAAATCGCCTGTATTCTCGATTCCGAACATTGTCAAAGTGTCTCCGCCTGCCGCCGTATCTCCCATAATAAAAACAGAACCCGCTACAAACGTATCTCCGGCGTTAACCGTATTCGATAAATTATCCGCGCCTTTTACAACCGAGATCGTATCAGTAATCGAACCAAGCCACCAGTGAGACAAATGCTGAACCGACAAAGACAATTCGGAACTATCCGTAAAAACCTGATAATTTGAATTTGGCGCAGCTCCATTTTCTAAATCCGTAGCTTCATACCATACAGAATCCGAAGGATTCAAATAATAAAATCTTAAAAAGCCATAATTAGTGGAAACGTTTCTTGAAGAATAATTTACCGTAATAACCGGACTGTCCGCGTAATAATTTACGTTTGCCGGAATAAAAGCCGAATCGAACATATCAGCTTGAAGCAAAGCGTCAATACCATAAGACGGTTTTAATACATTAGAATAATCGGTTGAAGAAACAAAGGCAAAATCGGGGGATTTCAAACGAAGATATCCGCCGGTATCAACCGGATTAACGCGAATCGTCCAGCTGTCCAATCCGGTCTGACTTGAAACTATTGCGGTTAAAACATCGACTTTGTTTAATCCTACAAGATATTCGTTGTTTGTTCCGATAATATTCTCTACGTTTAACTGATAAAAAGTGTCCGCCCAATCAGGACAAGTAATATCTGCGGATATTCCAAAACTTCCGTTTATATTGCGCGTCGAATTTCCTTCTCCGCAATAATGAACTCCGCTTGCGCCGGCGTATCCGCCCGTATCGGAATTAGCGTTAAACGCAGTAATACTTAAAAGGAAAGTATCGCTTTGTTCCATGCCGGAAGAAAAATTTATTACCAATAATAAACTCGCCGCTCCGCCGTAAAACATTTCAATTGAATTTGCAGGATAATCGCCGCCGTTTAAAATACTATCGCCGTTTGCATCCACAAAAATCCTCATTAAAACGCTGTCGGCAATATCGGGCGACGAATATGAAACTATTTGAGAATCAATACTGATAAGCGCGTTGGTATTGCCGTTGTTGACTAATTGAAAACTAATAATCTTGGTGTCATTAACAGAGCATACCGCATCGGTTTGGCTAAAATACAGCGTATTTCCATAGACCGGAGAAACAACCGTATTTCCGTTATTCGTAAAATTATAAACTACTCCGGCAGAACCGGACATACTATAATAAACCGCCAATTCTCCCGGAGTATCGACGTTTTCGTTAAAATTAAAATTCCCCCACATTATATACGAACCGGCGCTGATACCGTTCGCGTATAATCCGGAACCAAAAACAATCAGCGAATAAAACATTATCGCCGCAAAGAATTTTAATTTTTTAAATCTAAACGTCATATTATATTTTAAAATAAAAAAAATTCTAACCTCTCGAAAAAATAAATTCAGCATTTTGTCGAGAGATATATTTTATCAAAACTTGGCTCTTCACGATAAAGCCGTGAAGAGCCAAAAACTCAAATCAATTATTGTTCTTATCTTACTATTACTTGATACTGTAATCTTCCGCTATCAGCGTCCTGCTGAGTTCCGTCAACGGTTCCAAGCGTATCGGTTCCTTCGCTGTCGTCTTGAGCCAACACCGGATTTCCAAGCGTCCATCTTATTCTATTATCGGTAGCTGTAGCAGACGAATGCCATGAACTTCCGTCGTCGGAAAATTCTACTGTCAAAGTGCTTGTCGAATTATTTGTGTCAGGCGCGCACATCGCCGCAGTAGCCGTATCCAAATCTGTGTTAGCCGGAATAAAAGCCACTATTGAAACCGCTTCGGCAGAACCGGTTCCATCGTTGTCATAGACAATATCGAAAGTAAGAACAGAGCCCGGAACCACTAACGCCGGATTTCCATCGTAATCAGTTAATCCGGTATTATCTACCGCAACTGATTTTGCAACATAAATCTGAGCCGTCTGAGCCGATACTGTTGCAGACAATAAAATAGTATCGTCTCCGTCGCCTGCGTATGCTATAGAATTCGCGCCTATATATCCGGCGGCGTCTCCGCCAAGTCCGCCGTTTGCAGCCGCTTTAACTTCAAACGTCATCGAATCGTCGTTATCTAACCCGGTTTTAAAATAGACCGCGACATTAAACTGTTCGCTCGCGTCTTCAGCAAGCAAAGACGAATAAGTTATTTCAGAAGTTTTAGCCGCGTTCCAGATTGAAACTATAATCGAATCCGCGCCCATTCCGAAATAATTAAAATTCTGAGTTGAAAAAAGCATACTGTCGGCAGCGTTTCCTTTGTTGGTTATAGTGAGTAAATACCATAAAGTATCTCCCGGACTTACAACCTGCGGAGAATATGACAAAGGCAAAGTGTTTCCATAAACATTTGCGACTTGCGAAGAAACAAACGACGCCGGAGTAGCATAAATGTCGGCTCCGCCGCTGATTGCCTTGTAGGTTACAACTAAATCTCCGGGCGTATCAGCTATATTCGCCGTATTCCCGTCCCAGCCCGCCTGTATCAATGTTCCGCCCGCGGTTCCATTGGCATGAGCTTCGGTCAAACACGAAACTACAAAAACAAAACATACGAACGCTAAAACCATTACCTTGCCAAAATTCTTCATTTTAAAAACCCCCTAAAAAAATTTTATAAATTATTGTTAATAATTTCCACTTCAAACAATTGAACAAAATTCCAATTGTTGTGTTTGCAATAAAAACCGCTGTTCTGCGGAATCCATAATCTCGCGTATCTCGCGTTTTTATTTATCTCTATTTCGTTCACAAACATCGGGTCGCCTGTTTCGGATTGAGCGGACGCTCCTTTTGACGCGTCAATCTTCGTCGCGGCAATATCCCATTTTTTTTTATCTGAACTTAATAAAATCATATAATCTTTACTATACGCGAGACCTCGCCAATAAACTTTAATTTTTTCAATATTAATATTATTTTCCAAATCGATTATAACGCTCTGGTTTTCATTTTTTATATTTCCGGAAGTAGCCATACCCGTAAAATAATTCAACCTGCCATCCGTAATTCTTTCAATAATCGGCGGTTCATTCTTAATATATTTTTCTTCCGGATTAACCGTAAAAGTCCCTTCTGTTTTTTTATTCAATCCGATATTTTTTTCTTTTGTTAGTAAGATTCCGGTTTCAGTGAATTTCGATTTTTTTTCATTGTATATATTCAAAGTATACTCATATTCTTTATGCGGTTTAAGATTGCTGATTTCAATATTTATATTATCCAAATATTTGCCGCCGGAAATATTTGTATCGTTTATAATCATTTCATACATAACCGGAACATTGGTTTTTAAATTAAAATACGCTTTATCCGATTCCGTAATTAATTTCAAATCCTTAATTTCGGGATTTTCTACGCCTAAAACTTTAAAACTATTAATCTCCGACGATTTATTAAAATTCTTGTTATAATATTCGATTTTAAAATAATATTTTTTACCTTCCGCCAAATTCAGAATTTCAAATTTATGTTTTTTAGCGGCGTCGGTTTGTAAAAGCATACTCGAAAGTTTATTTTCTTTTTCGCCGTAAAGCAATCTCGAATAACAATTTGTGTCGGCTGTAAAAATAATTACGGCGCTGTCAAACGAAACGTAATTTTCTATCGCCGTCTGCTCCGCATTCAAATCGGCGGCAACAAAAAAAATTAAAAAAATAAAAATACTTTTTCTCATCTCATATAAATTCTATTTAATTATTTCAAAGTTTTAAGGAACATAAACCTTAAACCTCAATCTGCCCGTTTGAGCCGGATACATCCGCCCTATGTTCGCGGTAATATTATTAGCAAGACTTACATTATAATCAATTTCATCTCCGTCGGCGGAATCGGTTTTAGTTGCATAACCCGAACCGTCAGAAATATCAGTGTCTAACTCAATACTTCCGTTTATATATTCTATGTTTTCAGGCAGATAATGATTTATGATAATATTTTCGGCGTAAGCCGAACTCGAATCTGTAAATTCAATCGTGAACAATAAAATACCGCCGGGTATAACATCCGACTGATTTCCATCGTATCCGGTTCCGGTATCAAATAAAACGCAACTTATAATAACATCTATAGACGGAGATACTGCTGAAAACGAATATGAATTTATCAATTCAGTTTCAGGAGCCGGATATTCGTCTTCGGAATCTATTCCCTGAACCGGAATATACGCTTGAAAAGTTTCGCCTTGAACCGCAGAGTCCGCAACATCAACGGTTAAAACAAAATTTGCGCCTGACATAAGATAATAATTAACTGCATTATTTTCCCATAAACTTTTTCCGCCGTTCCAATATAAATTTGCAATATACTCATCGCCGGAATTATAAGTGAAATTCGTATCCGAGTCAAGCCATAATTTCACGGCGTTTATATGCGAATAATTCATATTTCCTTTGTTGCCGACGCTTACTGTAACGAGAGTATCTCCGTTATCCATGTAAGTGTCGCCCATAACATAAAACGAAATTACAGGAACATTAGCGGCATTCTTTGCGGCTGTTTCTGCGTTTATATCGGAATTTTTAATTACTGTCAGCGTATCCGTCAGCGATCCAAGCCACCAGTGCGAAAGATGTTTCACTTTAAGTTTAAGGATTTTGGACGCGGTATTCAATTCATAGTTCTGACCGTATCCCGGGGCGTTTATATTGCCTCCGGCTTCATACCATTTAGAATCCGCAGGATTTAACCAAAAAAATCTCAATCTATGTTCTGCTGTTGTTATTCCAACGTTTGTATAATCAAATTCAATTACAGGACTGTCGTCAAGCGAATTGGAAATATTAGCGCCTAACGAATTAAACACTTCTATGCTCAATCCGCGATTAATCCCGTATGCGTATTTTCCTATAGCCGACGTGTCTGTCGAATTCATAAAACTTTCTGAAATTCCGGAAACTACCACCGAACATCCCGACGCGGGCAAATCTATTTCGGCAGTCCATTTATTATTTTCAAAATCCGGAATCTCCAAAATTAAGGTATCTACATTATTGGTATTAAGTTCAAATACAGAAGCCGGAGTTAAAGTATCCGCTATATACTGATAAACCGAATCCGCCGAATCCGGAATCGAATCTACGGAATTGCTTGTCAGTGCCGCTATAATCAAAGTGTCGATTTTAGATGTTAAATTAAAAAGATTACTCGTAAAATCGTTATATCCTTGTTTTTTCAATGAAACATAATACTGACCCGGCGAAACAAAATCAAATCTGAATCTGCCGGACTCGTCCGTATAACTCGCGGATGTATCATTCAACGTATTATTTACAAGATAAACCGCGACGCCCGTATCATTATCATTATCTTCCAAATCAATTCTTCCGGCTACGGAAGAGCTATCAAAATAATTTATTATTTTCGCCATAATATTTTTTCTTGCGTTAATATCGTTTATACATTCAAACGCAAAAGTGAACATAACAAGTTTGCTCAAATTTTTGGAGGTTTCAAGATAAGGATATTCATCGTCTCCCTCTATCCCGAAGCCGCCGGTAAAATCCGCGCCTGCAGCCCATCCGGTGGAAGGATATTTCAAAGTTACTTTGCCGCCGTATAAAGAATTAATTGAACTGATATTCAATCTGTCCGGAGTTTTAATCATATACGCCGCGGAACCGGCTACCGATGAAGCGTCGTCGGTATAAATGGCAAAATCAGATATTCCGTTTAATATTCCGGTAGATAAGCATGATAAATCAAATCTATATGAATCAGTATATCCAAAACTCGATTTCAAATATTTCCCGTAAAATTCCGAATCAAGAATCTTCAATTCGGCGCCAATCTCATTGCCTGAAATAAAAAGATTTCCGCCGTTATCGAGAAATTCCTTGATTTTATCTATCTCTACGCTTGACAATGAAATTCCGTAGACTGTTGAATCGTTTCCGCAAGACCAAACAACCGTCCTGTAATCATTTAAGTTGACGCTGCCGTCCGTAATTCCGGTCGACAGAACGCAGTCAAAAGATTTGTTTGCTCCGTCCGACAAAGAACCCACAAATTTAGCTATGTAATCATGCGGAAATACGCTGAAATCATCTTCAACCAAAACAATGTCAGGCGAACCTGAAACCGTTTTTAAACCGAGCGTCATTGAAAACGCAGGACTCGGCGTGTCAACGCTGTTATAAGATTTTATTTTAAAATAATATTTTGTATTATTCAAAACATCTTTGATATTTAAAGTCGTAGCGGGAGAATAAACCGTATATTTAGCGATATATGAAAAATTATCCGTGCAACTGTATATCTCGTATTTATAAGCTTTTGCGTCATTCTGCCAACCGATATCTATCGAAGTGTCGGACGGATTATTTTTAACATAATAAATCACAGGAGTATCAGGAATCGCAATTAATTGTAAAACAATAGTAATTTCTTTACTGTCCGACATTCCGTCCGAATCAGTAACAAAAACTATCAACGTATCTGTTCCAGCCAAACTTGCGGGATTAACCTGAATATAATCGTTTGAAGATTCCACTGCATTAATGCTATTGAATAAAACTACTGAAGCTCCGGAAAGCGACCACGTCAATCCTGAAGAAGTATCTTTATTATCGCTTGCAGTTAATAATATCTGAAAGGGATTGTCAGGAATGCCGTTATACGAAGACGCTATCGTGATTTTTGGACTTGTATCCGTTTCCGGAACCGGAAAAAATCCAAGAACCTTTGACATAACCGTATTTCTTGATGATGAAGTTTTTATTGTCTCAAACGGAAATGAAAAATAAACGATTGCCCCTTCCTGACTGCCGGAAGGAAACATTCCTTTAAAAGATACGCCGCCGCCGTTATTTGAGGAATATTGACAAATTGTATCTCCGCCGGAATAAGCGTAAATCACATCGGGATATCTTGCGTCGTATGCTCCGCCGTCGTTCACGAGTCCGTTATCCTCGTCAAGATCAAAACTTACGCCGGCTAATATTTTGCCTGTAATTCCGGTTAAACTTACGTCGTTTCCAGCGTCGTCGGCTTTATAATCCGCTTTCAAATAATTATTCAAAAAAGATACTCCCAATCCTTTTGATTCAAGATCGTATCCTATTTCCTGACCTGAAATAAAAAGATTTCCGCCTGCTTGAAGATAAGTTTGTATCTTAGATTGTTCAGATGAATTAAGCGACGCGTCTCCTCCGGTCGAAGAACCGCGTCCGGTAAACCACACAGCCGCCCAGTAATCGCCTAAATTCACGGTATCGTTCAAAACAGCTTCTACCGAACACACGTCAAAATAATATCCCGCGTTTGCCATAGCCGGAGCGTAGTATTTCACTATATTGTGAGTCCCATAACGAAGTTCGTCGTCAACCAGAATTATTTCAGATTGAGCCGAAGTAGCGTTCGGTCGTATAGCGTAATCTTTTGAATACAATCCTTCTCTGCCTACGCTATCCGCATAAGTCGCGTTTATATAGTATAAAGTTCCGCCGGTCAATCCGGTTAATGTAGTTTGTCCGCTTGAAGCCGAAACATTAGCTTTCAAATTATAAGATTCTCCGTCCGTTCCTATATAAATCTTAATATTCTGAACATTTGACGAAGACGGTTTTTTCCATTTTAAAATAACGTCGGAACCCGTAGTATTAAATATTCCGATTAAAACCGGCGAGTCTATCTCAATAATATTATTATACCTGCGCGGAAGATAATTCGATAAATCGCTTGCCGAATAATTCCGGCTCATAACTCTCCAATACGTTCCCATTGCTTCTATAAAACTGTAAGTTCCGTTTTCTTCTTTTTTATGAAACATTCTGACGTGACTGCCCGCGTAATTTACTATATCGCCGGTTTGCATATTGTCAAAACCCGATAATTGTGCCGATATATTAGGCAAAGTCGAGGTTCCTTCTTTTGAAGATCTGCGCCAGCATCTTGATACAAATCCCGAACAATCAACGCCTACGCAATAGTCGTCTCCCCAAGATACGTCGCTCGTATAACACGAACCCGCGTATTTTCCGGCGGCTACTTGAGTTAAATATGTTTCTATTGAAGTAAATCCGCCCCATTTATAAGGAACAGAAGTTTTTGCGCCGAGCGTTATCCAAGCCGGAGTTTTTATTATATGACCTCCGACCGGCACTTCGCCGTCTGATATGTTTGACGATATGGCAGTCCATTGTAAATCACGGTATGCTTCGGCAATTACAAGCGCTTCGCTTCTCGTTACGTTAGACGCGGATGTAGTCGGTCTCTGAATGCTTCTACCAGATTCTACCTCGCCTGATTGGCTTCCGTCTTCGTCGAATCCTTCCGGCTCTTTAAGCAAATTATCGTTAAAATGAACCGGATTATCAGTATAATCCGCAGGATAATCGAGATACGTTCTCGCTCTTCTTCCCGTAGAATTTATTCTCGTTAATTTCGCTAAAGTTATTCCATTTGGTTTGCTTATCAAATGATAAATATTCCCTTCGGAATCAACTTGAAACGGCTTTTCAATATACGAATAATAAACAGGCGGAACATTAACTGAGAATAATCCGTTGCCTTCTTGAGAATAAACTTTTATGTTTCGTATAACGTTATTATCTCCGGCGTCTTCTTCAACAACCGCATAATAAGTATTTTCAATTGATTCAGCCAAAAAAATAAAAGTCATAAGATTTTTTGCGTCAAACGAAATATTCGTTTCATTCAATATTAAGCCTTGTTCGGATAAACGATGAATAATTCCGTTTTCTCTGTTTTCGCAAATCGTCTTGAATATATTATTTGAATAATTATCGAATATGCCTTGAATAAAATTTGAAGTCTGATTTTCCACCGGAATTTCATATATTCCGTCTTTTATCAAATACATCCATTGACTTGAGGTGGATACGTAAAGTTTTGAACCCTTTAATATTAATCCGTTGACAAGTTGAATTTTACTGGAAACCGGTATTTTATCGATAAACCCGCCGGTCAAAATCGAATATTGAAAAATCTCATTGTCAATATTTAAAACATACGCGCAGTTTTCAGTTTCGTCAATTATAAAATTTATAAAAGTTTCAGTTGGAAGTATTATTGGCAGAGCGGTTAAAATTCCTTCGGTTTCATTAAATATTTTAAATTTTCGGTTTATGGAATCAAGAATATAAATTTTATTGGAAGGCGATATATAATAGGCGGCTGGTCCGTAATTTTTATCAAAAGATTGATTGAAACCGACGTTTGTATCGCTTTCTCCCCAAGAGCTTGAAAATACTTCCGAGAAAGTAAAATTTATACCTGCAAAAATAGGGCTGCTTAAGTATAATGTCAATAACGATAAAGCGCAAATTAGTCTTACAATTTTTTTTAATTTTAAATTTTGCACTATAATGCTTTTTTGAAAAAAATTTTGTATTAAAAACCACGCATTTTTTCTATGTATATATTTTAATAGCAAGTATAAAAAAAACAACAATAAAAATATTTTTTTTAACATATATAAAACGTCATTAGAAGTTGACATAAATTTTATTAATAATATAATTAAAAAAATGAATGCAGATATAGTTTTTATAGATCCATGCAGCGTTGATTTAAGAGCTAATAATGGAATAGCGTATTTAATTTCATCATTAAAGAAGAACGGATTAAATTCTCGGGTTTTTGATTTGAACGCTTTTAATATCAGCGAGGTTTTTTTAATATATCAACTTATTGAATTAAATCCTAAATTTACAGGCATTTCAATAAAAAGCGCGGTTGCCGGCAGAAGTATCGAGTTGATAAAAAAAATTAATCAAAAAATAAACACAACATTCATTGTTGGCGGTCCGCATATAACAATAGACGGGGAGTCGTTTATCAAACAAACCGGTTTAAAAAATATTTTCGGACTGCAATACGAATCAGAAAAATCTCTGCCAAAATTATTATCTGCCGGCATATGTAATTCCAGCTTTTTAAAAAATATTCCGGGATTGATTTATTTTGATGAAAATAATATTATGACAAACAAACCTAATTTCATTGAAAATATTGATGAAATTGATTTTCCGGATTATTCGTTTATTTATCCGCGATTTTCAAATGAAAGTCCGTATCAGCTCATTACAAGTCGGGGATGTCCCTATCCCTGCATATTTTGCTGTACTCCGTTGTTATCCGGAAAAAGAATAAGATTCAGAACGCCTGAAAACGTTGTGGAAGAGATTGATAGGGCTATTAAAGATTATAATATTTCTTCTATTGAAATACAGGACGATAATTTTACCTTTGATATTGAAAGAGCCGAAAATATCTGCCGTTTATTATTAAAAAGAAAAATTAAAATCCCGTGGAACTGCGCAAGCGGAGTTCGTTCGGATAGACTTACGGACAATTTAGTCAGATTGATGAAGGAATCGGGATGCTTTTCGATTTCGGTTGGAATCGAATCGGCAAATCCTAATGTTTTAAATATCAATAAAAAAAGCGAATCTCTTTACGCAATCGAAACAGCTATAGATTTAATAAAAAAATATGATATCCGGTGTTATGGTTTTTTTATAATCGGTTTGCCCGGTTCCTCGTTTAAAACCGAACTTGAATCCCTGCAGTTTTTGAAAAATTCAAAACTTGACGATGGTTTATTTAATATTGCGGTTCCGTATCCTGCAACGGTTTTGCACGATTATTTGATTGAAAATAAATATATGATTTCAAATTTCATAAACAGCAAACATTTTGGCAATGATTTGAATTTTAATTTCGAATATCCCGATTTTTCCGCGAAGGAAATGAAACTCGCTTATTTTTTTATAGAATATATTAGAAAAAATACGCTCTCTTTTGATTTGCTTACAGCTCTTCAAATCGAACAATTTTTTTCAAATCATAAATTTAACAAGGTTTTAATAATTGGCATTAATAGTCTCCCAAATCTTTTATTCAGTTTATTGAAATTAAATTCAAATGTCCAAATCGATTTGATTATTAACCGTAAATCGGAAAACGACAAATTTATTGATAAAAAAATATTTAACAATATTTTTTATATAAGTTTTGATTGTTACGAGATGAGAGAAGAAATAAGAAAAATTTTTTTTGAAAAATATTCATTAATAATATTTATTGACTGCGGCGAGTTAAAATACCGGTTTTTATATAAAATATTAACTAATATCTCGAATACAAACGGCTTAAAAATTCCATTTATAAAAAAAACAGAAAAAAATAAAATAAAAAAAAAGAAAATTATTTATAGATTCCCGGATTCCACAAAGAAATATTATTGGACTGCTCACATTACTATGAAATGCAATTATAATTGCGGATATTGCATACAAAAATATAATCTGAAACAATACGGATTAAAAAATTTTTCTTTTACGGAAGAGTTGTCCGGCGATAAATGGATTCGTTTTTTTGAAAGCATAGAGCCGAAAGACAGAATGCTGCAGGTAATCGAAGGCGGAGAACCATCGCTGCACCCTGACTTTTTAGAAATTGTTTTAAACATATCTGATTGCAAAAGACTTTGCATTAATACAAATTTAAGTTTTGACGTCGCGCAATTAATATCAAAAGCTCATAAACGAAAAAGTAAAATTGAAATATGGACGTCGTTTCAACCGGATTTTGCAGATGAAAAAGAGTATATCGAAAAATGCCTTGAATTAAAAAAAATAAATTTCCTCGAAGACATATCAATAGACGTTCCGGCCGGCGAATTAATTTCAATAAATTTTCCTAAATACAAAAAAACAATAGAAGAATATAAATCGATATTTGAATATTACGGATTAAAACTAAGGCTTCAAGAAACAAAAGGAGAATTCCACGGTAAAATCAACCGAATAGAAGACGGGCATTGTTTTGGAAAAAAAGAGACTTCAACGGTTAAGTGTATTGCCGGATTTGTCTCTATAGCTCCGAACGGCAATATATTCAATTGTAATTCTAAAGTTTTTTCAGGTTATAAAAGAAATTATGGAAACATTCAAAATCCAGAATCAATCACTTTTCCTGAAAGCTGGGATAATTGCGAGTGTTATGGAAAATGCGATCCTTGTATGGGAAACGATTGGATAACCATATTAAAAGATTAATCTCTAAGCCGAATTTCATCGGAAAAGGATAGACGTATAATTTTCTCATAATCCTTTTCCGTAAATTCGGCTTTATATAATATAATAATCGAAAATCGTTTCACGATTTTCTCGACTTTTTTAAAAGGTGAAGATTGAAAAAAACGCTAAGACGCTATAATTTATATAGGTTTTAAAGCGTTTCAAAAAATATTCTTGCCGTAAATGCAAGAAATTTATTGATAAGATACTATTATTACAAAAAGAATTTAAAGCTTTATGAATATTAAGTCTAATAAATTTGTTTGCATATCAATAATAATTATATCAATAATAATTTTCTCGTATTTTTCAGCGAAAGGGTTGGGTTTAAATTCATTTTGGGACGACGAAGCCAGAACCGCTATCGAATCCATAACTTTATTAAATACAGGAAAAATTTCCGGCTGGAACGGAAGAAATTTTATAGGAATTAGAGACGGAGCTTTACTGAGAGACGATTTTACGTTAAACTATCCTCCCGTTCAATTTTATATAACAGCCGCAGCCTTTGATTTTTTTGGAATTAATGAATTTAACGGCAGGATATTTTTTGTCGTATTTGGAATATTGTCCTACATTTATTTATTAAAACTAACGATTAAAATATCCGGACTTAAAACCGCTTCCATAATTCCAACAGCGGCAATTTCTATTCTTACGATTTCTTATTATTTATATATAAGACAATGCCGATACTATTCGCCCGCGATATTTTTTACGATAGCCGCCTATTATCATTTTAACAATTATTTTTCAAGATGTTCAAATAAGGATTTATGGTCCGCTTTTATTTTTTCCGAATTGTTATTCTTTACCCATTATTTGAATTTTGTCTGTTTAATAGCGGCATTTGTTTTTATTTTTCCATTTTATAATAACAGTATTTGTCTATTAAAAAAAAATATTAAAAAAATTTTGTTTATAATTCTTATTTTTTCCGTTCCGGTATTTTATCATGCTCTCAAATACAAAATCTGGCTTAGACCGGATATTCCTTCGGATACTTTTATATTTACAAAAGTTTCAATTCTTTTCATTATGACTATCCGCGACGTCAATAATCTTAATTTTTTTTCGATTCCGGTTTTTTTAGTCGGCGCTTATTTTATTTTATTACGGAGAAATTTTATAAATAAATTCATTCGATTATTTGTATTTGTTTTAATATATATAATTTTAAATTCGATTTTATCGCCCCAACCGGTTATTGCCGCCGAATATTCGGATATTAGATACCTTTCTCCTCTGATACCGTTTTTTATTTTATTAAACGCGCTTATATTTATTGAACTAATTAATATTTCTAATAATAAAACGATTATATATTTTTTTATTTTTATGATTTTCTTTAATAACCGCTCTTTGCTTGTCGCAGGTAAAAATAATGGAGACGCTTTTTTTTCAGACTATCTGTATGAAATTTTCAACGATTATGAAACGGGTTATGAAGCGGCAGTTAAATATTTACAACAAATACCCGGTTCAAATATTGAACTAATGGTTAAACCCGAATTGCATTGTTATCCTTTAATGTTTAAACTAAACGATAAAATTTTGTTTTCCGGACAAGTGGAAGAAATGCCGCGGCTTGATATTTCAAAAATTCCCAATTTCAGAAAATCTGTTTTTATAAAAGATTCCTATCCCGACAAAATTTTACTTTTCGGAAGAGAAAATATCTGCGATACTATTCAGCATAATAATATAGAATATTTTCTTGAAACGATTATTCCGGTCGCTTTTGGCGACGATGTAAGACCAGAATTATTTTGGCATTCGTTCAGAAAAACCGTTAATATAGATATTCAAAAAAATGGAATCTACGTATATTCAACGCGAAAACCGGATTAATCATATCAAAAATATTCTTGACAAATAATCTATTTATTTTATTTTGAATCAATATGATTTTTTCAAAATTATTGTTTTTAAAACAATTAATAAAATATAAAATTTTCAACATACAAAAACCTTTATACGCTTATTGGTTTATAACAGACAGATGCAATTTAAAATGCTCTCACTGTTTCGGTTTATTTCATACGAATTCACATAAAGATTTATCAGAATCCGAAACCGATATTCTTCTTAAAGAAATAATTTCGAGCGGAATTAAAAGAATAACGCTGCTTGGAGGCGAACCGCTGCTGAATCCGTATATAGATAAAATAACTGAAACATTATATAAAAATAACATTTCTATATTGATATTAACGAATGGAACATATATCGAACGGCATAAAAATATTATTGACAAAATTGACGAATTCGGTTTGAGTTTAGACGGTTGCGAAACCACTCACAATAAAATAAGAGGAAAAGACAATTTCAAAGAAGTCATGAACTCTATAGATTTCATAAAAAAATACGGCAAAAAAATTGTAATAACGTATACATTATTAAAATCAAATTTAAATGATATAGACTATATTCTGAATTTAGTAAAAGAAAAAAATATCTATATAACTTTTAATATTGCTCACGGCAGAATCAACGAGTATAAAAATATAATCGTTCAAAAAGCTGAAAATAACGAATATAAAAAAGCTTTACAAAAGATTATTGAATACAAACAAAAAAATTATCCCATATTTCGAACCTTGGCGACATTAAACAATATGTTGAACTGGACGGATTATAACCTTGATTTTTCTAACCAACCGCCGGACAAAAATTTTCCTTCTTGTCATTTTGGAAAGCTTGCCGTATGCATAAGTTCCGCAGGCAATATGTATCCTTGTTTTTTAGGGACTGACCAGTATGATTCTTTAAATATAATCGAATGCGGATTTGAAAAAGCGTTTCAACATTGTTCAAAAATTAATCGCTGCGGATATTGTCACGTCCCTTGTTTTCTGGAATATAACAAATTATTCGATTTAAACCCCGACGTTATTTTTAATATAATCCGCAAATTATTGTAATAATTTCAAATCTGATTTTTACTATAACGCGCAAAATTTTATGCGCGCGGACGGATTCAGTTCAAGATTGAAACTTTTATCTTCCAACAAATGATATGCTACTCCGGCTACCATTGCGGCGTTATCCGCGCATAAACCAATCGAAGGAAAAAAAACTTTGCGGTCTATTCTGGAAAATTCAGATTCGAAATTTTTTTTCAATGTTCGGTTAGCCGCGACTCCGCCTCCGACTATAACGTTTTGAATTCCGAATTTTTCCGAAGCTCTTAAAGTTTTATTCAGCAAAACGTCAAACGCGGATTTTTGAAAAGACGCGCATACGTCCGCAGCGTTAAAATCATTTTCATTTTTTTTTATGTAATACAAAACAGCGGTCTTTAAGCCGCTGAAACTGAAATTAAAATTATCTTCGTTTATCATAGGTTTCGGAAAATTTATTTTTTCAGGATTGCCTGTCAACGCGAGTTTTTCTATGACCGGACCGCCGGGATAAGGCAAATCAAGCATTTTCGCGGTTTTATCAAAAGATTCTCCAACCGCATCGTCGAGAGTTGTTCCGATTACGTCAAAACTATTATATTTTTCGGATTTAACTAAAAGAGTATGTCCGCCGGAAACTATCAATCCAATCACGGGATAATTAATTTCATATTCAAGATTAGCCGCGTATAAATGCGCCAGAATATGATTCACGGGTATCAAAGGTTTCTTTAAAGAATATGCTATGGCTTTAGCCGCGCTTACCCCTACAAGCAGAGCTCCGATTAGTCCCGGTTCGGACGTTACTGCGACAGCGTCGATTTTATCCAAACCGGTTCCGGAATTTTTTATTGCCGAATCAATCAGCGGAATAATAAGTTCGGCGTGTTTTCTTGCGGCTATTTCAGGAACTACGCCGCCGAATTTCGAATGAATATCGGTTTGCGAAGCCACTATTGTATTCAAAATTTTTTTTCCGTTTTCCACTATAGAAACGGAAGTTTCATCGCAGGACGTTTCAATTCCGAGAATTATCATCTTATTGTATTTCAAACCTTCCCGATTTATAAGGTTTATACGTCTTAATTTTTTTCAAATATTTAATATACTCGTCGCCAAGATTTTCGGCGATTTTACCGAGATTTTCAGCTTCGTAATATCTTTCGCATTCGGACGCTGTTCTTTCGTCGGTTACAGCCGTATATAATTTAGATTGTTTAATCTCTTTGCCTTTAAATAAAACTTCGCTGATTTTAACCTTTCCGCTTTTGCTTATCGAATAAGTATAAAAAACATTATATGGAACAAATAATTGTCTGTCCTTTTTTTTGTTATAATAATATTCTATCATTTTAACGATATTTTCGCCTGACATTTTTATTTTATAAATGCCGCCTTCAAACGGAAACGCTTCTATAATATCGTTGGAGCATATTTCAGGACCCGGTATTGAATTTCTAATGCTTTTAGAATTCATAAACGCCATATCCGTTTTAAAAATATCGACAAGCGCATCAACTGAAAAATTGCCGAGACTGGTTTCGCCGGTTCTTGTTTCATGCCCGAGCGGCTCTCCGGTTTTTGCGATTGTTTTAAAAAGTTCGGGCATCTTCTTCATTTCATTTTCAACAATATCTTCAATCTCTTTAACAGGTTCAACGTCTTTTGCGTATGTTGTTATGATTTTATAATCCAATTTTACTATTTTGTTATTTGTCAAATCCGCCGTAATATCCGCTTTGCCAAGATAATATCCATTGCTGTATGTTTGTATTACCGGAATAGGAAGATTCTTATCAATCTCTTCGATTAAAGTATGCGAATGTCCGCCGACTATCAAATCCACTTCCGATTTTTCAGTCAATTCTTCTGATAGTTTAATATCGTCGTCAATTCCAAGATGCGATAAAACAACCGTTAAATCTACTTCCGAATCTTTTTGTTTTGCTATTTTTTTAACTATCTCAAGCGGGTTCTTAATTTTAACGTTGAAATCGTCTTCCGCGTATTTTTTTCCGGATACCGGATAAAGTCCAATCACGAGAATTTTAACTTTATTTTTAGTTTCAATAACGCAATACTCAGGAACTAACGATTTGCCTGATTCCGCGTCAAAAAGATTCGCCGATACTATGGGAAACTTTATTTTAGTTAGCAGATATTCAAGATGTTCCCTTCCGTAATCAAATTCATGATTGCCTAACGTGGCCGCGTCCGGAGAAAAAATATTAAAAATATCTATAAGCGATTCGGCTTTCGTAGCTTCTTCAAGCGGAGTTTTCTGAATCATATCTCCCGCGAACAAAACAACAGAATTAATATTTTCATTTCGCAATTTTTTTAAATATCCGCCCAATACTCCGGCGCCGCCTAATTCCGGCATATCCGCCGCGTCTGTCTTGCGAGTTTTTCTTAATGCCGCATGAAAATCGTTGAAATGTATTAAAGACAAATCTGCAGTGATTATTTCCGCGGTTTTTTTAGATTCCTGAAGATTAACGGTTTCAACCGGCTTCTCGGCTTTTGAACAAGACAAAAACGCGATAAATAAAACGCATAAAAACGTAATATTGATTAAAATGAACTTTTTAATTTTTCGCATAGCGTATTTCTCCTTTTAAAACAAAAAATTTTCAGCCGTAAAACAATAGTATTTCGGTTATAAAAAAAAATCAACTTTAATAAATCGATATATAAGCCTGATAAACCGGAAAAACTATTAATCTTATGAAAAATATTTTTGCTAAATTTGCATGAATATTTTTCATAAGACGCTAAACCCGCGTCGGATATTTCATAATCAAAGAGCGTTGAAAACATATTCATACATATTGACGAATTCGCCGGTTGTTTGAATTAAAACAAAAGATTCGGCATATAATATTTCTTCAGAATTATTTTTTGGTTTGCTCAAATAAGCGGCTCTGTAAGAATTCAATCCTTTGACTATATTAACGTAATCTTTATTAATCAATTGCGAAGCGTATAGTTTAAGAAGATTGATTTTTGTCTCGATATGTTTTGTAATATCAATTATAATGTTGGGCTGATGCGGCGACCAAATCTCATACATCAAAATTTTAAATTCCAAATCCGAACGGTTTTTTAAAATAAAATAGAGTTCTTCCGAAATCTTAAAATGCTCCGGATGATTGTCTATAAAATTCGGGAGTATGACCGCTTCCGGTTTTAATTTTTCAATAAGTTCTTTCAAAGTCTTCCGGTAATAACTCGAGTTCACTAAATAATCGGTTCCCAAAACTTTATTTACCCGTTTCAATTCTTCAATCCTGATCGTTTGGGCATTTGACGAATATAATAAAAATATTTTTTTCTTTTGTTCCAGCATTCTCAGAATCAATCCGCCGCATCCGATTATTTCGTCGTCCGGATGCGGAACAAGAATTAAAATATTATCTCCCGAAATCGATTCGAGTTCAACCGGATTCGGAGAAATGTTGGAATAGTATCTTTTCAGCAGCCTGATTTTTTTCAACGCTATGATATCGTCTAAAAATTTTTTAATTAATAATTTCATATAAATTCAACTGCGTCTTGATTTTGGAAATATAATAGGATTTTATATAATTCAATTTAAAAACGCCGTAACTTTTCAGAATATTCCCCCCCTCTAAAATCAGATGAGTAGCTCCGGCGCTTTTTAAATATTGTTCGGACATATTATAAGACGGAAGACTTTTTATATTGTTATTCAAGCATAACTGGGGAGCAAACCATCCCGCAAGCAAATTTTCTTTTGCGAGAACATTTTCAATATCCCTGCTCGCAGATTTCATATCAAAAGTTATATCTTTATAATGAAGATTATAAATCTGATAAGAAGCCGCGAATAAAAAAATTGAAATCAGCGAGTAAAACAAAACATAATCAAAATATTTTATGAATTTCAACGCGGCGCATAAAATAATAACCGCCGCCGCTATATACGACATTGCGACAAACAAATCTTTTGAAAAGTATTTAACGGCATAATGTCTGTCGAGTATCGAGCGGTTATAAACCCAGATATAATAATATGCGGCAAAATAAACTGCCGGCGCCAAAATAATTTTTCTTTTTTTTAAAACCGGCATTTTTTTTATGAATTCAAAAAAGAATCCGAAGAATTTTGCGGCAAAAAAAATCATAGGCGGCAGAAAATACAGATAATATCTTAACGGATTATAATTAAATAACGATTGCTGGGCAATTACGCAAATCAGCCATAAAACCATTATTAAATCCGAAAAATCGAGTTTCTTTTTCTCAAAAAGAAAGTAATAAATATATGCGGCGGCCGCGGCGGATATTACCGGAATCCGCGCGAAGAAATTTGAGTGGAGTATATTTATTAAATTTTTCAGAGGATTGACGAAATCGTTCGGAGCTTTATTGAACAGGGTATAATTCAATATGGAAATATCGTAAAATTCGCTTGCGGCAAAATAGTATGCGAGCAGCGCTATAACCGCAATAAGATATATAAAACAAAATATGTAATACTTTAATAGTTTGATTCTGTGAGTGAACGCCAGAATCGATAAGAAAATAATTATCGCCGGAAAAATAAACAGCGAACTCGTTTTAGTTAATACGGCTAATCCCGCGAAAACCGCGGAGATTACCGCGCTGATTATATTTAGCCGTTTTGCAAAATAAGCCGAAATAATCAAAAAAAACAGCGATATATTTTCAAGATACGCTATTCTTGATACCGCGACGCTTACAAAATTTAAGGAAGTCAAAAACAAAATAAAAAATTTGAAATTCTTGGATTTATTGTAGTATGTCAAAATCAGCATAGATAAAAGAGAAAAAATAACCGCCATCAAATTTAACGAATAAAATGAAAGCCCCATAATCTTAGTCCAGCCGTAGACGATATAATGATACGCCGGAAACAACAATCTATTATCCCAGTCGCCGGTTATTATTTTTCCTGACGTTATCCAGCTTTTTACGTTTGACGCGTAATAGCCTATGTCGGTATACGCTCCAAAACTCCAAGAAATATAAATCGGGTCCGCGGTTATATACGTTATTCTCAATAAAAAATAAAAAATCAGCAGTCCGAAAAAATATACGGTTTTGGATGTTATTGTAAAATGCGCTTGACGCATTAAATCTTTAAACGAATGTCTGACCCTTAAATATTTGTAATCCATAAATAAAGCGATAAGCCGTCCTTAAACGAAACGCATAAGCCGCATTCGCGGAAAAGCTATAATCTTATCAAAAATATTCTTGCTGAAATTGCAAGAATATTTTTGATAAGACACTAAACTATAAATATTTTATTTCATTCTAAAAAACATTTATTAAAAGGTCAATTGAAAAAATAAAAATATTAACAAATTACAATTGACTTTTAAAGAGAATATTATAAAATTACGCAATATTCAATATTTTTCAGTTGACTTTTGTTTAACGGTTATAATAAACCTTCAAAACGGTTTTAAAATAAAACGTTTTAAAGATTATCAAAAATATTTCTGAAATACTTTTTAAATTTAATTAATTTATAAATTTTGCATTAAGATGACTATCATAAACAACGTAAAAGGCGTAAAAGATATTTTCGGTTCCGATGTTTTTTGGTTTAGAAAAATCGAAGGATTATTTATGGAAATATCCCAAAAATACGGATATTCCGAGATACGCACTCCCATACTTGAATATACCGAATTGTTCTGCCGAGGCATAGGGGAATTTACCGATATTGTCGAGAAAGAAATGTTCACGCTGACCGATAGCAAAGGTAAAAAATTCAGTTTAAGGCCGGAAAACACAGCCGGCGCAGTCAGAGCGTTTATTCAAAACGGTTTTTTCAACAAACCCGGAATAAAAAAATATTTCTATGCCGGTCCTATGTTCAGACACGAAAGACCTCAAGCCGGGAGGCTTAGGCAATTTCATCAAATCGGATGCGAATGTTTAGGTTCCGACTCGCCAATGCTCGACGCGGAAACCATTCAATACGCGGTAGAATTAATTTCCGGATTGGGAATAAAAAACTTTAATTTGCAAATATCTTCCGTCGGCTGTCCTGAATGCAGAAAAGAATATAACATAAAATTGATAGAATATTTAAATTCCCAAAAAACAGGTTTGTGCGGGATATGCAATCAGAGAATTGAAAAAAATCCATTGAGAGTTTTGGATTGCAAAGAGGAAAAATGTCAGGATATAATAAATTCGGCTCCTAAAATTGCGGAAAATCTTTGTTCTGTATGCGCGGGTAACTTTAACGATCTTAAAGACATTTTAAAATCAAACGGCATAGATTTCACCGTGAATAAGCGTCTCGTGCGCGGGCTTGATTATTATACAAAAACAGTTTTTGAAATTGTTTCCGGCGGGTTGGGCGCGCAAAACGCGATTCTTGCCGGAGGCAGATATAATAATCTTGTAAATCAGCTCGGCGGTCCCGATACGCCGGCAATCGGCTGGGCTGCCGGCGTAGAACGGCTTGTTATAATTTTATCCGCTTCGGAAACTTCCGATACAAAACCTAATCAAGAGCCCTTTATTTTTCTCGCTTATGACGAAACCGTTAAAAATGACATATTCGGCATATTAAACCGGTTGAGAGTTAATAGTATTCCGGCGTTGATTGATTATGAATGCAAAAGTTTCAAATCCCAGTTTCGTCTCGCGAACAAACTCGGTTGCAAATACGTTTTAATATTAGGCGGAAATGAAATGACCGCCGGAATAATAAAACTTAAAAATTTTGAAGACGGTTCGGAAACTGAAATAAAACTTTCGGAATTGACAGATAAATTAAAACCAATAATATCTTAATAAATTTTAAATGGTGAAAACAATATGAAAAGAACTCATTACTGCGCCGGATTATCGGTAAAAAATCTCGGCGAAAAAATTTGCGTTTGCGGATGGACCCAAAGACGCAGAGACCACGGCGGTCTTATTTTTATCGACTTGCGCGACAGAACCGGAATTCTGCAAGTCGTTTTCAATCCCGAATACTCCGCCGAAGCTCACGCTTCAGCTCACACATTGCGCAGCGAATTCGTCATACTCGTCAAAGGAACGGTTATTAAAAGAAGCCCTGAAACGGTTAATCCGAAGATGACAACCGGCGAAATAGAAATCGCGGTTAGCGAACTCGAAATATTAAACTCAAGCAAAACTCCGCCTTTTATGCTCGAAGACGACGTTAAAATAAACGAAGACTTGCGTTTAAAATACAGGTATCTGGATTTACGCAGAGAATCCGTTATGCGTAAATTTATTATACGGCATAAAACCGCTATCATAGCAAGAAATTTTTTGAACGAAAAAAATTTTCTCGAGATAGAAACTCCTATGCTTACAAAAAGCACGCCTGAAGGAGCGCGCGATTATCTTGTGCCGAGCCGCGTCAATCCCGGAACTTTCTTTGCGCTTCCGCAGAGTCCGCAATTATTCAAACAATTGTTTATGGTATCTGGTTTTGACAGATATTTTCAAATCGTAAAATGTTTCAGAGACGAAGATTTGCGAGCTGACCGCCAGCCCGAATTTACTCAAATAGATATGGAACTTTCATTCGTCGAACAGGAAGACATTTTTGAAATTATCGAAGAAATGCTTCAAAAAATCTTCAAAGAAATCAAAGGCATAGATATTCAGTTGCCTATCAGAAAAATGGATTACGAAGAAGCTATGGATAAATACGGTTCGGATAAACCGGATTTACGATTTGGAATAGAATTAACAAATATTACGGATATAATTAATGAATCCGATTTTCAAATTTTAAAAAAAGTTGTCTCAGAGGGCGGAATAGTAAAAGCTATAACTATTCCGGGAGGCGCGGCTCTCTCGAGAAAGGAAATCGACGACTTGATAAGTTATACGGGAACTTTCGGCGCTAAAGGTATGGCTTGGCTTAAAGCCGCTGAAAACGGTTTGGAATCAAATATTAAAAAATTTTTTTCCGAAAATTTACTAAAAAAATTACAAGAAAGAATGAAAGCCAAACAAGGAGATTTGGTTTGTTTTGTCGGGTCTTCTTTAAAAATAGTCAATAACGCTCTCGGCAATTTAAGACTTCACATCGCAAACAAACTGAACCTCATTGATAAAGATAAATACGAATTCGTTTGGGTTTACAATTTTCCGTTATTTGAATACGATGAGCAGACAAAACGATTCTCGGCAATGCATCACCCGTTCACTTCTCCTACTGACGATACTGTTCAATTTATGGATACCGACCCTTCTAAAGTCAGGGCTAAAGCATACGATATTGTTTTAAATGGAAACGAACTTGGCGGCGGGTCCATAAGGATTCACAGAAATGAAATACAGAAAAAAATGTTTAACGCTTTAAATATTTCCGAAAAAGACGCTGAAATAAAATTCGGTTTTTTATTAAACGCTTTACAATTCGGCGCGCCTCCGCACGGCGGCATTGCTCTCGGAATGGACAGACTTATTATGCTTTTAACAGGAGCGGAATCGATTCGCGACGTTATCCCTTTTCCGAAAACTCAAAAAGCGACTTGTCTTATGACAGAAGCTCCGTCCGCAGTTGAACCCGAACAATTAAAAGAGCTGTTTTTAAAAATTACGGTTGAAACTGAAAAATAAGTTTAACGATAAAAATCTTAAAACCGATTTTTTCTTTCCGTAGGTTTTCCTGCGCTGCGCAGAAAGAAACCTTCGACGATACGAACAACCTCGCATCGACAATCCTGAAAGGATTGAAATTTACATAACCGCAGGCGAATCCTGCGCGCAGCGCAGAATTCGCCTGTGGAAAGACGCTTCTACCCTCGACTATCAACCCTGAAGGAGTTGAATTTCAAGCGATATTTTTTTAGAATTTTTTTTGAAATTCGACACTTTCAGGGTCGAGCATTTTTTTCCGTTTTTCGTTCCGTAGGTTTAAACTGCGCTTTGCGCAGTCAACCTGCGGTTATGTGAATTTCAAACCTTTCAGGTTTGTTTCCCGAATTTCATCGTTATTTCATTTTGTTTCCATAGATTTCATCTACAGTTATGTTAAATTCGACGCTTTCAGCGTCGCTGTTACATCAACATTTTTTCAATCTTTTAATCTTTCAATCCACAAATCATACAACCATTCAATCATACATTCTTACATTCTTCAACTCACAATTCGTAATTCTTAATTCGTAATTATCTTATCACCGCCGCTTTCTTAACTACCGTCTGTCCGTTTCCTTTTATCACTATGAAATATGTTCCGCTGCCTACTTTTCTGCCTCTGTCGTCGCGAGCGTCCCAGATTGCCATTCCGTAGCCGGTTATATTTGTAAGCGATGAAACTTTTCTGCCGAGTATATCAAATATTTCAATACTGCAATCTATAGTCAAACCTTTTATATGAATTCCTCCGGCATTATCTATATCCGCATTTCCAAATAATTCCGTTCCTGTCTGGGCATTGCCATCGTTAGGTCTGAACGGATTTGGAAACACAACGACATTATTCAAATCCGCCGAAGGCGGCGCTTTCTTGATACCAAACAAAGCGTAAATAGTAAAATGCTTAACCTTTAAAACCGCCTTGTTGTTTGCATAATCATAAGTTACGCTCCAGCCGTCGGTTGTAGGAACTTCTTTCCAAACAGAATCATTCGCGTTCTGTTTATAAAACGCTTTCAAAGTATTTTCATTAACAAAAACAGAATTATCCAATTTGCCGTCGTTATCCTCGTCAAAATACGGAATCTCGATTGTTACAGGTTTATCAAACGGTTTAGTTTCGCTGTAATTATAACGCAATAATTGAACGCGAATAATCGCCGCCTCAAAATCCCAACTGTTCATACTCGCAAGTTTGCTGTCTTGGGTTACAGTATCGCCTGCTTCAATAATATCAATTTTTTCAATTATCAAGGAATCATATCCGTTTGCGCTGCCGTATATCTGCTGGCGCGAATCAGCGCTTATCAAATCAAACGGAACTGTTATCTTTACATTTTTATAAACTTCCTGACCATTGATTGTTTTAACATCAGGTATAAGTTGGACTATAGTTTCAGCGCCGACAGCGCTTTTAATTTGAATAAAAGCCGTGTCCTTTGAATTATCAAATTTCTGAGTGAATTCCGCGTCAGTTTTTGACGCCGTAAATTCCATCATTATTGACGACGATGTATCAACGGTTCCGTTTTTATAAACCGTAATCAACCGCAAATCGTAAATACCCTCGCTAATATTATTTGCATTCAAATCCCATAATCCCGCCGCAATATTATCTTTAACAGTTTGAATTGAGATTCTGTCGTTAGAATAATTAATCAAATCCGCAATCTGCCAGTTTTGATTTAAAGAGTTCTTATATTCAATATAAATATAATCAATGCCGCTAATGTTCGCAGGTAAATTAACAGGTATAAGCAAAGTATTATTTACGCTTGCATTGTCGATAAAAATTTTCTTGCCGTTCAAATCGCTCGAAAATCCGGTTATTTGCGCAATTTCGCGAATTTCCGGTTTATAAGTAATTAAAGTCGCTGCCGGAGTTTCAGCCGAAGCGTTGCCTTTCGCGTCAGTAACAATTATCGACAATTTATAATCTTTGCCCAGTTCAAAATTTGACGCTGAAATATTACAAGTTTTAACCGAACTATCGTAGTTGATTGTATATACAGTATTTCCAGAGATGTCTGTTACAACTACCGAATAAATGCTGACATTGTTAAATATTGGCGCGTCCCAACTCAATTTAACGCCGCTATCGGAATTATATGACGTTTTGATATTAGAAACTTTACGCGGACCATCTGAAATTGTTACAATATAATTTACAATCGCATACGCGCCCGCCGCGTCAGTTACTCGCAGACTGATTGTTTCAACCCCTTCTTCCGCCGGAAGCCAGTCGATTTGCGAGGAAGTATCGCTAACCGCAATAATTGAACAATTATTTGGCAGCGGTAAATTTGAAGAAATAATCAATCGCGTATCATCGATATCTCCGGCAGTCTGAATAAATGAATAACTTACGCGCGAAGAAATTCGAGTATTCATCTGCGAAATAAAATAAGGAGTATCGTTGACATTCGATATTGTTATTACAAAAGGTTTTTCAGCGTAAGCCGAACTCGAATCCGTTACGCGAATAATCACAGTGTCAATCCCGAAAGTATCCGGCAATACGGCGAATGTTATTCTGTGGTATGCTCCATTGTTTGCAACAACGGCGTTCACAAGTTGCGTATCATATACGCTTATTGTCATTGCGCCAATAGTGTCATTTGCGTCGCTGTCCGAAACATTCGCAGCCGTAATGTCAATATAAAAAGGTTGACAATCTTCCAATACGATAGTATCGCTGTTTGATAAAATCAAATTCGGCGCGTCGTTGACATTTGCGACTATGATAACAAATATTTGCATTGCAGTGTCTATTCCGTCGCCGGCTAAAACTGTTACAGTATTTGCGCCTACTTGACTTGCGCTCGGAATCCAGTAAATCGCGCCGGTTTCGCTTATTGTCATTCCGAGAGGAAAGTTGCCGGTTGCCAGTTGCCAGTTGATAGGAGTTGATTGCGAACCGGTTATTATATCCATATCCGCTCCTAATGTTTGATATGAATAAGAAATACCCTGCGTTGAATTAGTCGGAGGTATTGAAATAATTACAGGCGTATCATTAACATTCAATATAGTCAGCGCAAAAACTTTTGAATCGCTTGCGCCTGCCGCGTCTGTTATTTTAAAAATTATAGTATCGACGCCAAAAGTATCGGATAACAAATAAAAACTTACAGTTTTGTTTAATCCATTTTCAGAAATAACAATTCTAACTAAATCAGTATCTTGAACGCTTAAAGAAATATTCCCTATTGTATCATTTGCGTCCGAATCTTTAATATTATCCGCTGTAAATGTAATTGTAAATACTGGCGTATCTTCCAAAACAGTCATTGCGCTAACCGGTAACAATAATTCAGGAGCGCGGTTGCGCAAAGGTATTGCCCTCAATATTTCCGAATACCAAGATTCATTTCTAAATTCTACGCCGTTGTTTGTATGCTTGTCAAACGCCGTTATTCTGTAATAATATGTGTCTGTCATTGAAATACCGGTATCGACCAAAGTCGTCAGTTGCCAGTCAACAGTCGCCAGTTTATATAAATACCAGTTGTTCGTATCGCCATTAATCAAATCGCTTTGTTTAGCGCGGAAAATATTATATCCGGCTAAACCTATTCCGCCTGCTACGCCATTGAAGCCCGGCTGCGTCCAGTTTAATCTGATTTGACCGGCAATCGATGTATCGAATGAAATTGTAGAAACAACATTCGGCGGAATCGTATCTTTGCCTATTTCAGTATCTGCAATCGTCAATCTAAACGGCGACCACAATAATTTATCCGGATATTCAGAATAGAATAAACTTGAAATAACAGCAGAATCAGTTGTGGAAAAATAATTGTTACGAATATTTAATACTGAGTCTATTCTGTAATAGAATGCAGAATCGCTGCCGTTTGGCGTTTTTATAAAATTATTATTTTCAAATGTATTTGACGATGAATTTCCATTTATATAATAACCGCTGTAAACATTAGAATCTGCCGTATTCTGCGCCAAATAATTATTACTTGCGTCGCCCAAATAAAATCCGCATCCAACGCTCCCTTTTCCGCCTTTTCGTCCGTTTGAAGCCGTATTTCCGGTTATGCGATTATTATTTGACTGATCAAATTCAAATCCAAAACCAAGAGCGTTATTGCTTGTATTTCCGCTAACAATATTATTATTGGAATTATAAAATGTAAAACCGCGGCTCTGACAATTTAACGATATGTTATTTAGAACCGAATTATTATCGCTATTTTCAGCGTAGTAAAAAGTATAATTATTCAAACCATAATTATTTTGCAGAATATTATTTGTCGAATTCATTAACGAAATGATTCTGCCTTCGGTAGAAGTTCCGTAGTTATTCGTTAAAATATTTTTATGCGAGTTTTCAAGTTTATTGGCATCCGACTTTTGATTTATAAACGAACAATTTGAAACAATATTGGAATCCGAACCGTTGTTCAGATAAATTCCCGCGCCTTCCGCAAATTGAAAGCCGCAAGCGTCAAAAGCCGAATTATTAATTACAGACGAATCGGTATTTTCAAAAAATATTCCGTAATAAGCGTTTGTAATTTTCAAATTCGAAATTCGCAGATTATTCTTTCCGCTTGCATAAATTCCGTAAACGCTTGATGCAACCGTATCTCCCGCATTGATTATCGTTGAAACTGAGTCCGCGCCGATAATAGAAATTTTATTGAAACTCAATACTATTGTCTCGCAGTATGTTCCTGCCGCGATGTTTATCGTATCGCCTGAAATGGCTATTGCCAATGCGCCGTTGATTGTTTTTTTAGCGTTGCCTGCGCCTGCGGAAAATCCTGCGTTTGCATCGCTGCCAGCAATTGTGTCAACATAAATATTAGCGGTTATAATTCGTCGCGGAACAGCGGAAACAATTGATGAATACATAGATTCATTAATAAATAATCTTCCTGACGAATAATGAGAATCAAACGCGGTTATCCTGTAATAATAAATTTGATGCGGAGTTACCGAATTATCAGTATAACTTGTAATATTCTGGTCGTTCACGAACGCAAGAAAATATGGCTGCCAGTTGTTTGTATCTGAATAAGCGGAACGGTAAATGTTATATCCGTTAAGTCCTGTAAGCGCGCCGCCGTTTTCATCAAGCGCCGGTTTAGTCCATGATAAAATTACGCCGCCGACGCTTGTGTCCGCGCTCAAATTTGACGTACTTGCAGGCGCGTAAATATCAGCTGTTTCCGAACCGACAGTTGTATCGGCTTCCGATAATCTGAACGGCTGCCAGATAATTTTATCGCTTGCAGAACCTTTTATAGAATTTGCGATAACCGCGCTGTCTGATATATTCCAGTAATTATATCGGAAATCAAGATAATTACCGGAGTTTGACGCGTTCCAAATATTTGAATCGGGATTAGTTGAAGATGCTTTAATATTATTATTGAAAAAGGTATCAGTTGACGATGAACTAAAAATTGCTATCTGATACAAAGTGTTTTCCTTTATATCATTCTGAGCGATAAAATTATGCAAGCCGGGCTGGATGATAATTCCTCGCTGATTATTATTGTTTATAGCGTTCCCGCGAATAGAATTAATATTAGCGGTGGCTAAATTAATACCTTCCTGCGCGTTATTACAAATAATATTTCCAATAATTTCATTGTTTGACGATGATTGTAAATGAATACCGTGTTGATTATTATATGAAAAATTATTGGAATTTATTGTATTATGACCCGAGTTATTATTCAAATATATTCCTTTTGTGTTCAATGTTGAAGTATTGTTTCTTATAATATTGTAATTAGAAGCTGAGTTAATATAAATACCATATTGGCTATTTGAATTTGCAGTATTATTTTCAATCAGATGATACGAGCACATTCCCGATAAGTATATTCCGTTCTGATTTGAATTTACAATGTTACCCGTTATTACATTATAATTTGATTTGGATAATAAAATACCGACATAATCGTTAGAAATTACTTTATTATTGGCAATTATATAAGAATCAGAACTTCCTGAGGCTGAATTGATGTAAATTCCATTGCCGTTTCCAAAGATATGGCAATTTATAATCGTATTTGAATCCGAATCGTCAATAATATAAATCCCGTATCTGCTGGAACCATTGCAATAATCTACTGTTACATTCTCAATAACCGAAGAATCGACATTGGAAAAATAAACGCCGTAATAGCATTTTGTGATATGCAGATTTTTTATTGTTAGATTAGATTTGTTTGTTGCGGTAATACCGTAATTTCCTTCGGTTGTATCGCCGTTCGGATTGATTATAGTCAAACCCGAATCCGCGCCTATAAGCGAAATATTATTCAGATTAATAACAATATTTTCCTTGTAAATTCCATTGGCGATATTTATCGTATCGCCGGAAATGGCTACTGCCAAAGCGCCGTTGATTGTTTTTTTAGCGTTGCCTGCGCCTGACGCTAATCCGGAATTTGCGTCATTGCCAAGTCCGGTATCAACATATAAATTAGCCGGATTGCGCATTGCTCTTGCAGCAAACGCCGTAGAATACCAGCTTTCATTATTATATAAAACTCCATTTGAATAATGCGAGTCAAACGCTGTAATTCTATAATAATACAATTCATTTGCGGAAACATTCGCGTCAACAAGCGTTGTTACTCCGTGAGAAACAGTTCCGATTTTCAAACTGTGCCAGTCATTCGTATCGCCGTTTGTAAGTTGACTCGAATGAGCGCGGAAAATATTATATCCCGCGATTCCGGTTCCGCCAAGCGCGCCTGTATATGTCGGAGTATCCCAGCTTACCGTTATTCTGCCGAATACGCTCGTATCCGCGCTGATTGTTGATATAATATTCGGCGCAATCGTATCAGAACTTGTATTTGAAATCAAAGAAAATCTAAAAGGATACCACATTATTTTCGAGGCATAATCGCCCTGCATCTTGGATGATATTGCCGCGCTGTCAGTTGATGACCAATAATTATATCTGAAATCAAAATTCGCATTGCTTAAATTATATACGGCTTTGTCAGGACTTGCCGGCGAGGGTATCCAGTTGTTTTCATTAAATGTATCGGCAGACGATGCGCCGGTCAAATAAAAACCAAACGACTCGTTTGAATCCGAAGTATTATTAGTAAATGAATTATTTACGCTGCCTGCGATTAAATATCCATATCCCCATGTTCCAATATTGTTTGAACTTGTATTTCCGGTTAAAATGTTATTGTGAGAAGATGAGATATAAAAACCGGATTGAATATTCCTTGAACAAAAATTATTTGTCAAAATATTGTTGTTACTCGCTGTAGTAATTTGTATGCCGCTGCCGTTGTTTCCTGAACTGATATTGTTAGTCAACGTATTTCCATTTGAAGCGTCGTGAAGCCGAAAACCGTGTCCATTATTGTTTGAACTTGTATTGCCGGTTAAAATGTTATTACTTGAACTATAAAGATAAACGCCATACGATTGATTAGACGTCGTAACATTATTAGAAATTAAATTATTGTTTGACGATTCAAATTTAATACTGCTATAATTATTATTCAAATAATTATTTGAGATTGTATTGGAGCAGGAGCCGTTTATTAAATATATGCCGTAGCCGGAAGAACCGCCGCAAAAATCTATTTTCAAATTGTTGATTACTGATGAATCGACATTATTGAAATAAACAGCATAATAACATCCGGTAATTCTCAATCCGCTAATCCGTAAATTTGAAAATCCATTTGCAGTAATTCCGTAAACTCCGTTTGTATTCGAATCGCCCGGCGGGTCTATGATTGTCGCCGATGAATCCGCGCCTATTAGCGAAATATCATTTTTTGTTATAACTACCGATTCGGAATAAGTTCCTGCGGCTATATATATTTTTCCGCCTGAAGCCGCTACTGAAAGAGCTTTGTATATGGTTTTAAAAGGAGTTGCCGTGTCAATTCCGTTATTTGTATCAGCGCCTGTCAACGCATTAACATAGAATATCGAACTCGAAATTTTTACTTGCAACGACAACGAATACCAACTGATATTTTTATAATTAACGCCGTTTGCATAATGACTGTCAAACGCTGTAATCCGGTAATAATAGGTATCGGGAGCAAGCGCGGTATTATCCGTATAACTCGTAATATTGCCATTATTAACAGAACCGATATAATAAGCTTCCCAGTTATTTGTGTCTGAAAATGTAGAACGGTAGATTTTATAACCGTTCAATCCGGTCAACGTTCCGCCGTTATCGTCGAGCGTTGGTTTTGTCCATGATAAAACTACCGAGCCCGAACTTGTGTCATAACTTAAATTTGCAGGCGTAGCCGGAGCGATTGTATCCGCGCCTATTGTTATATCAATTTTTTCAAATCTGAACGGTTGCCATTGAATCTGATTTGAATATGTTCCATTAATTTTTCCGGCTAACGCGGCGCTGTCAGTTAAACCCAAATAATTATTTGTGAATGTTACCGAGGAATTAACAGAGTTAAATACTAATGAATCCGTATTAACCGCGCCAGCTATAAAATTATTATTAGTAAAAATATTGCCGCTGCCAGAACCTGAAATATTTAAGGCGTATTGAGTATTTGAATCAACTTCGTTCATCAAAAATTTTGATGAACTAACCCCAGTTAAACTTAAACCCGAACCGTTATTATTATAGATGTAATTATTATTTAAATTAAGATTTGACATAGAATTTAAACTGATTCCTGCGCCGGTATTATTCAAAACGCGGTTATTAATCAAATCAATATATCTGAAAGCAGATCCGTATATTCCGATTGCATTATATTCGCTTAAATTATTTCTTAAAACATTATAACTGACGTCAAGCTGCGAATTGCCATAAATTTTAAATCCATAATTTGTATTATATGAACTTGTGTTACTTGTTAAATTATTATATCCGGACAAAGTAAAATCATCGCCAGTAAGAGCATGGGCAAGCGTAAACCCATCCAAATTATTTGAAGATATATTCTCAGTTAAAGTATTATAATTACAATTGTTTTTTAAATAATAACCGTATGTATTATTCCGGCTGATATTTAAATTTAAATTATTATACTTACAATTAGAATTCATATAAATTCCATAATAATTATTATTCGTATAACAGTTTGATATTGTATTCGAATCAGAGCCGGAGTATAAATAAATGCCTGTCCTGTTTGAGCCATTGCATAAATCAACTGTTACATTACTAATAACTGAATTATCTACATTATTAAAATAAATACCGTAATAACAATTTGTTACCTTCAAATTTGAAATACGAATATTATTTTTCGCGGCAGCAGAAATTCCGTAAAGTCCGCTTGTAGTCGAATCGCCGACCGGGTCAATAATTGTAGTCGCGGAATCCGCGCCGATAAGCGAAATATTATTGAGGTTCAATACTATTGTTTCGCAATATGTTCCGACCGCGATATTAATCGTATCGCCTGTTATCGCTATTGCCAGCGCTCCGTTAATTGTTTTTTTAGCGCTGCCCGCGCCCGCGGCTAAACCGCTGTTTGCATCGCTGCCTTGAGCGGTATCGACATAGAGATTACCGGGATTTCTCATTGCTCTCGCTATTAATGCAGAAGAATACCAACTTTCATTATTATATAATACGCTGTTTGTATAATGCGAATCGAATGCTGTAATTTTGTAATAATACAATTCTCCCGATGATATAGTGTTATCAATCCAACTTGTTACAGTATGCGAAAGAGTCTTGACTTTTAGATTTTGCCAGTTATTAGTATCGCCGTTTGTCAGTTCGCTTGCTTTTGCGCGAAAAATATTATATCCCGCAAGACCGGTTCCGCCAAGCGCGCCGCTGCCGTAATTTGGCGCGGTCCAGTTTAATGTAATCTGCCCGACAACCGAAGTATCAGCAGTAAATGTTGTTATCGAATCAGGCGCGATTGTATCTGCTCCTACCGCAATATCAAGTTTGCCGAATCTGTAAGGCGACCATTGAATCTGATTGGGATATGTTCCTTTAATTTTTGATGATAGCAATACGCTATCGCTTGAACCCAAATAGTTATTTGTAAAATTCACAGCGGAATTTATAGTATTATATACAAATGAATCCTGATATGTTAAGCCAGCTATAAAATTATTATCAGTAAAAATATTATTGTTGCCCGCGCCGGTTATATAAACTGCGTATTGAGCATTTGAATCTACTTCATTCATTTTAAATTTTAAGGTTGAACAATTAGCCAGATAAAAACCGGACCCTCTATTATTATAAACATAATTATTATAAAAATTCGAACTGCTGAAACTTGAAAGATTAAACGCCGTATTATTATTAACAACTCTGTTATTATTAAAATTATTTGAACCGGAAGTATAAAAACTAAAACCTATATTCGTATTATTTGAACTTGTATTATTAATAAAATTTATATTGCTTAAATTCGATACGCTTACGCCATTGGTATTGTTATCAATCAGATTATCGGTTAAAACAATATAACTTGCTTCGCCGCTCGTACCGGATAAATAAAATCCTATGCCGTTATTTGAACTGGTATTTCCTGTTAAATTATTATATGCAGAAATATAAGATAACCCGCCGTATGTAATAACAAAACCATTTGTGTTATTAGAGGCGATATTATAATTTAGATTATTATAATTTGACGAGTATGTAAGGTGATATCCGTTATTTGCATTATATTTACTGATATTTGAATTCAGCGTATTATATTTGCAATTCGTATTAAGATAAA